>OQVQ01000271.1_pt1 | contig 25150 bp, 20 predicted proteins | sample 1691491 | NCBI WGS metagenome assembly OQVQ01 (sample SAMN03418252, study PRJEB22391) | human gut metagenome | biome: human-gut; feature: organic feature; material: feces | host: Homo sapiens | place: Tanzania | collected 2013-01
AGACCGCAAGCTGAAGAGCGTAACCAAAGAAAGCCCCTCCAGGGAGGGGTTGGGGAGGGCTCCCCTACTTCTTCTTAGGTCTGCGACGTGCCCATCCTTCTTCAGCAAAGTCAGGCATTTCGCTACGAACATCTTCCTTCTTACCACGACGACGGCTCTGGTCATTGCCACCTTTGAAGAACTGGCGCCAGTCGCCTGTATCAGGCATACCAGCCACATCAGCGTCGAAATCCCTATATTGTCCGCGCTTGCTCTTCTTCTCAAAGCGTGAGAAATCACCGTTATCACGACGCTCTTCGCCACGACGACCGCCACGAGAGCTATCCTTTCTGTCGCCACGACCGCCACGTGCTGCGTCTCTGCCCTCGCTTCTTCTGCCGCGTCTTGCATCAGAAGGCGCATCGGAAGACTTGCTTCCATCTTCGTTGCAGCGCACCTGACGTCCCTTATAGAATGTTCCGTCGAGGGCTTTCATCACCTTCTTGGCGTCACGGTCAGGCACTTCGATGAATGAGAAGCCTGCCATGAGGTCGATATGTCCCACTTCCTGACGACCCTGCACATGACGATTGACAAACTGCATCACTTCGCCTGGGTAGAAACCATGATCCTTACCGAGATTGATGAAGAGACGAGTGAATCCAGCCTCAGCCGTTCTTGGTCCGCGCTTTCCGCGCTCGCCACGTCCTTCTGTTCTCTCGCCACGCTCCTTCTTGGTAGAAGGCTTGATGATTTCCGGCGCATCTGCATAGTATTGGAGGAAGCGTCCGAACTCACGGCTCACCATCTTCTTGAGGATATCCTCCTTATCCACATACTCGAAATGGCGGCGTATCTCGGTCATGAAAGGCGCTATCTGGTCTTCATCCACATCGACTTTCTCTATCTCGTCGATGGCACGGAAGAGCTGCTTGGTGCAAATCTCCTGCGGAGTAGGCAGATCACCATCGACAAACTCCTTGCCTATCTGCTTTTCTACGGCACGAATCTTATGCTTCTCACGAGTGTGAATGATAGCGATAGAGGTGCCTTTCTTGCCCGCTCTGCCAGTACGTCCAGAGCGATGGGTGTAGGATTCTATATCGTCAGGCATGCCATAGTTGATGACATGAGTAAGGTCATCGACGTCAAGTCCACGCGCAGCCACGTCAGTAGCCACGAGAATCTGAATCATGTGCTGACGGAATTTCTGCATAGTAAGGTCTCTCTGCTGCTGAGAGAGGTCGCCGTGGAGCGAATCAGCATTATATCCGTCGCGGATAAGATGGTCAGCCACCTCCTGAGTCTCCAGTTTGGTGCGGCAGAACACGATGGCGTAGATGCGTGGGTAGAAATCCACTACATGCTTGAGCGCAAGGTATTTATCCTTGGCATTGACGAGGTAATAGATATGATTGACGTTTTCCGCGCCCTCATTGCGTGAGCCTACCACAATTTCCTCATAGTCACGCAGATACTGCTTGGCCACTCTCTCCACTTCGCGTGACATCGTAGCCGAGAAGAGCAGGGTGCTATGGTTTTCCGGAATCGACTCGAATATCTCGTTGATGCTCTCCGAGAATCCCATATTGAGCATCTCGTCAGCCTCATCGAGCACTATTTTCTTTACGTTGTCGAGCTTAGCGTAGCCACGGTTTTTGAGGTCAATGAGTCGTCCAGGCGTAGCCACGATAATCTGGGCGCCATGCTTCAGAGAGTGGTGCTGATTGATTATTGACGTACCTCCATACACAGGCACGATGTGCAGCCCATGTATATACTTGGCAAATTCCTTCATATCGTCGGCTATCTGTAGGCAGAGCTCGCGTGTAGGCGCCACTACTACAGCCTGAGTGCGGCGGTCGGAAGTGTCGATACTCTGGATGAGAGGCAGTCCGAAAGCCGCAGTCTTGCCCGTACCGGTCTGTGCGAGGGCAATAAGGTCAGAGTCTTCAGAAGCGAGGAGGAAAGGGATGGTCTTCTCCTGCACAGGCATAGGGTGTTCAAAACCGAGTTCTTCGATAGCGCGTCTTATATCTTCGTTGACGCCAAGTTCTTCAAATGTCTTCAATGTTTGTCTTTTTTGGGGTTGTGGGTCATGGGTTGCAGGTTGTTGGTTTGGCAGTGGATATTCTTGCTTTTTTATGGGTTGAGTGATTATTCTTACAATACTACCGGAAACCGAAAACCAAAAACCGAAAACCTTAATAAATATATTTGGCTACAAAGTTACGAAATTATTGTGAGATAAGCAAATAATGCGGGAGAATGCAAATTATTTTTTTTTAATAATTATTTTTGCATAATCAAAATAATAGTCGTAACTTTGCAATCGAAACCAAAGTAAACCAGACAGATATATGAAACTGAAAATAAACCCATTCGTCGTTTCGGGTCACATTCCGGCGGAATATTTCTGCGACCGTCAGGAAGAGGCTCAGAGACTGCAGGATTTCCTTTGCAATCAGCAGAATGTCGTCTTATCGGCAGCAAGGCGCATGGGAAAGACGGCATTGATTGATCATGTGTTCGAGCGCCCCGTGATAGCCGACAATTTCATCACCGTTTCCATAGATATCCTCGACACCTCCAACCTCGGAGAGTTTGTCTTCGTGCTCGGCAATGCCGTATTCGACCGTGTGGCAAAGCGTAGCGAGAAGATGCTGAAGAGCTTCACCCGGATTATGAAATCCATACAAGCCTCCTTCGGATACGACCCCATACAGGGCACTCCTACATTCGACATCAAGCTCGGAGAGATAGTCAAACCGGAATACACTCTGCGCGAGATATTCGAGTTTCTTGACTGTGCTGATAGCCATTGCCTCATCGTGGTAGATGAATTTCAGCAGATTGTCTATTATCCCGAGAAGAATGTAGAAGCCACTTTGCGAAAGTATATCCAGAAAGTGAGGAATGCCAACTTTGTATTTGCTGGCAGTCACCGAAGGATAATGAGCGAGATTTTCGGGTCGGAGAGCAGACCTTTCTACAACAGCGCTCGACTTATAGAACTCGAACCCATAGATTTCTCCATCTATTCCGCCTTCGCAAAAAAGCTTTTTCAAGCCGATGGCAAAGACATCTCTGAGGAAGCAATCAGGGAAGTCTATGACACTTTCAAGGGTGTGACCCTCTACAATCAGCAGATAATGAATGATGCCTACAACTCCACGCCTGAAGGAGAATGCTGCGACCGAGAGAGCATCAGCATCCTTATCTCCAACTACATACAGGAATGCAGCACCAAGTTGCGCGAACTCCTGCAGTTTGTCACCGAGCAGCAAAAGGGCGTGCTCTATGCCATTCTCGAAGATGAGCCTGTAAAGGCAATTACGTCGGGGGCTTTCACTAAGAAGCATCATCTGAAGTCGCCAAGCGCCACTCAGTCTGCCGTAAAAGCATTGCTCAAGATGGACATGATTACTAAGAAAGAGGGTTTCTACAGCATCTGTGATCCTCTGATGGATAATTGGCTTAGAGCCACTGTCTTGAAGGAAAGATAATAGGACATGAGCGCGATGCAAAGTGAAAGTAAAAAGGATAGGAATGTATCTTTTTGACATACACTAAGCGAGCGAGAATGAAGAATTCTGGAGCGAGACCGACCGAGCACCTAAATTCGGCATTTATCAGTAAAAAGGCAAGACGCTGACAGCCAGAGGAATAGCAATCGAAGCAATTTTTCCGCAGGAAGAAAAGGGCGATTTCGCGATGAAAAAGCATAGTTTTTGCCTTTTAATAACATAGTTATTACATTGCAATAACATAGTTATTGCGCCCTAATAGCATAGTTATCACACGGTAATAGCATAGCTTTCACCGCCGAAGGCTAATTTTCCCTCCCGTCAAAGGGCAGATATAGTCGGGCAAGGCTCGATTTTCGCCAGAAAAGGGCTTGCAAAAGTGGTGGTAAGAAAATATCATATAGTAAACAATTAAACGATTATTATAGCATTATGTCATACAATACTCATACTCTCTCCAACGGACTTCGCATCATCCACCTGCCTAAGCAAGGCGAGGTGGTCTATTGCGGATATGCAATCAATGCCGGTTCGAGGGACGAGATGCCGGGAGAAGAAGGGCTGGCACACTTTTGCGAGCACATGACTTTCAAAGGCACTGCGCACCGCTCACCTATACAGATTATCAATACTCTGGAACTTGTGGGTGGCGAACTCAATGCTTTCACCTCCAAAGAGGACACCTTCTACTATGCCGCCATTCTGAAACAGCATTTCACAAAGGCTGCCGACCTGCTGACGGACATCGTGTTCCACAGCACTTACCCTCAGCAGGAGATGGAAAGGGAGATGGAGGTGGTCTGCGACGAGATAGAGAGCTATCGCGACTCGCCTGCCGAACTGATATACGATGAGTTTGAGAATGAGGTCTTTGCTGGGCATTCCATCGGGCATAATGTGCTCGGCGAGAAGGAGACGGTGAGGAATTTCCGCCACGAAGACTGCGCACGCTTCACCCGAAGGCTTTACCGTCCGGACAACAGCGTATTCTATGTGGTCGGCGACATCGACTTTCAGCGCTTGGTAAAAGGGCTGGAGAAGTCATTCGCCACAGACCCTGTGCAGTCCGCTTACGACGCCACAACCGACAGAAGGACTGAGAATTACGCTTTCTGCGGAATGCGCTCCGCACTGCTTGGCGCACGAAAAGACGACAAGGAGCAGATGACCCACCAGTCGCACGTGATGATGGGAACGGCATTCCACGGCGACACAGAGTCGCGCCGCATCGCCCTTTTCCTGCTCAATAATATCCTTGGCGGTCCGAGTATGAACTCCCGTCTCAATCTCTCCCTTCGCGAGCGTCGCGGATTGGTATATACCGTGGAGAGCAATATGACGACATACACTGACGCGCTGCTATGGAATGTCTATTTCGGATGCGACCAGCATGACGTCAATCGCTGCATTAGATTGGTGAAGAGCGAGTTGCATAAGCTTGCGAAAGCGCCGCTCTCAGCCAAAGCCATCGCAATGGCGAAGCGCCAGATAAAGGGACAGATAGCCCTCTCGGCAGACAATTCGGAGAATTATGCCATCAGTATGGCGAAGCAATTCCTGCACAAAGGCACGCTGAAAAGCATCCCCCGACTCTACGAAAACGTGGATGCCGTCACCCCAGAGCAGATCCATCGTCTCGCCAGCGAAGCACTCTCCGACTCACAGCTCTTCACGCTGGTGTTCAGTTAGTTGCCTCTTCCTGCGGTTCCAGTTCTGTATCCGTTCTGCCCCACCCCGTCCGTCGCCCGTCGTCACCACTGTTTCAGCCGCATTACCGACTGATATAAGCAGGGAGTCCAGCCCCCCAGTAATCATCCTTATACTCTTCTTTTCTATGAAAAGCAGCAGTTTTTTTGGTAATATGACGATAAATAAGTAAATTTGCAGAAATTTTTATTTACTCAACTTTCGCAAGCTAAAAAGCCCCTCAGTCCCCACTGCCGTGGGGAAGATTAAAACATCAATATAGAAAAATAAAGAAAAAACAGAAAAAAATATATTTGTTTATTTTTATTTATTGATATTTTATTGCTGACTGTCAGCTTGATAGACACCTGCGAAACTTCAGTTATTTATAATAAGAGGTAATGGGAATTACATCAATAGCAAGATTTTACTTCCACAAACGCCAGAAAGAACTGGAAAGACACGGGAAGGAAGGCGTGCGGATGCAGGCAGAAGTGCTGAAAAGTCTGCTCGAAAGAGCCAGTGACACCGAGTATGGACGTGACCATATCTTCAATATGACACGCTCATACGAAGAGTTCGCACATAACGTACCTGTCAACACCTACGAAGAACTCAAAGGAGACATCGACCGTATGCGCCACGGCGAAAAAGACATACTGTGGCCAGGCGTCGTCAAATGGTACGCCAAATCATCAGGAACTACAAATGACAAGTCCAAATTCATTCCTGTAAGCGACGAGGGATTGCAAAACATTCACTATCAAGGCGGTAACGATGCCGTAGCGATGTATCTGCAGAATAATCCCAAGAGCCGACTTTTCGATGGCAAATCACTCATACTCGGCGGTTCACACTCATCAAACTATAACGTCGATGGCTCGCTCGTCGGCGACCTCAGCGCTATACTTATCGAGAATATCAACCCGATAGTAAACCTCGTCAGAGTGCCTAACAAGCGCACAGCCCTCATCTCCGACTTTGAGGTAAAACGCGACAAGATAGCTGAGATTTGCCTTCACAAGAACGTGACAAATATCTCCGGCGTGCCGTCGTGGATGATGTCAGTGCTGCAACGCGTCATGGAGCTCTCAGGCAAGCAGCACCTTGAGGAGGTATGGCCTAATCTGGAGGTCTTCTTCCACGGAGGCATCGCCTTCACACCGTACCGCAAGGCATACGAGCAGCTCATCACTTCGCCGAATATGCACTATATGGAGACATACAATGCTTCGGAAGGTTTCTTCGGACTTCAAAACGACCCGCAGGACAAGAGCATGCTCCTCATGCTCGACTACGACGTGTTCTACGAATTCATACCGATGGACGAATTCGGCAAGGAAAACCCTACAGTCGTGCCGCTCGAAGGAGTCAAGGTGGGAATTAACTACGCCATGATCATCAGTACCTCATGCGGACTGTGGAGATACCTCATCGGCGACACCGTAAGATTTACATCACGAAACCCATATAAATTCGTAATCACCGGAAGAACAAAGCATTTCATCAACGCTTTCGGAGAGGAACTCATCATCGACAATGCCGAGAAAGGACTGCAATATGCCTGCAAGAAGCACGGCGCACAGGTGAGAGAATACACTGCCGCACCGGTATTTAGGGATGAACACACCATTCCTCACCATCAATGGGTGATAGAATTCTCATGCCCTCCTGACGATGTGGAAGCATTTGCCGACACTCTCGACGCCAAACTGCAGGAGCTCAACTCCGACTATGAGGCAAAGAGATACAAGGATATCAATATGGTAAGGCTCAAGATTGTAGTGGCAGAAGACGGACTCTTCGAGCGATGGATGCGCAAAAGGGGAAAACTTGGCGGACAAAACAAGGTGCCACGCCTCTCCAACTCACGCGAACACATCGATGAACTGCTAAAGATGAACGCATACAATGGATAAAAGAATAAAATATTTTCTTGTTACTCTCGCGGCATTCCTCACAGGATGGATGACGCTGACCTCATGTGCCAGAATGGGAAACCCTGACGGCGGATGGTATGACGAAGAGCCACCGCGCGTCGTCAGCACATCACCTATGGACAGAGGCATCGACTCCAAGCCTAAGAAAGTCGTCATCACATTCGATGAATTTGTCAAACTGGAGAATGCCACCGAGAAAGTAGTCATCTCTCCTCCACAGTTGGAACAGCCTGAAATAAAGGCTACTGGAAAGAAAATCATAGTAGAACTAAAGGATTCACTCAAGGAAAATACCACCTATACCATAGATTTCTCCGACGCTATCAGCGACAATAATGAGGGAAACCCTATGGGAAACTACACCTATAGCTTCTCCACAGGTAAGCAGATAGATACGCTCGAAGTATCTGGCACTGTGCTCAATGCGGAGAATCTGGAGCCTGTCAAAGGCACTCTCGTAGGGCTTTATCGCGTGGATTCCATAGCTGTGGATTCGCTCAAGAAGGGATGCTCATTCGATTCGCTCAATGCACAGTGCATGAGAGAACCGATACAGCGCGTATCACGCACCGACTCACGTGGACGATTTATCATCCGTGGCGTAGCTCCAGGCACCTATCGCATCATTGCACTCACGGATATAGACAACAATTATTTCTACTCGCAGGCTGCCGAAGCAGTGGCTTTCAATCATGAATTCTTCGTTCCGTCATGCAAGCCTGACACTCGTCCGGACACCATCTGGGCTGACTCGCTACATATCAGGGACATCAAGATGACGCCTTACACGCATTTCCTGCCCGACAACATCGTGCTACGACAGTTTGTCAAGGCGCAGAAAGACCGCTTCTTCCTCAAGACAGAACGTAAAGATGAGCGATATTTCACAGCTTACTTCAGCGGACCAAGCTCTAAGGAGCCTGTCGTCAAAGGGCTTAACTTCAATAGCGACAACGCTTTCATCATCGAATCAACGCCTAAAAACGATACTATCACCTACTGGCTGCGCGACACCGCCCTCGTCAATCAGGACACTCTCGACATCACTCTCACATACGAAGTGACTGATTCGCTCGGAAAACTCGTGTCACAGACCGACACCCTGCATATACTTGCCAAGGAACCCTATGCCAAGCGTATGAAGATACTGCAGAAAGAGATGGACGATTGGTACAAGAAACTGGAGAAAAAACGCAAGAAAGCTACAGAGGAAATCACTGACACCATATTCCCTGTCAAGCGACTTGAGCCAAAGTACAGCATCGAAAACTCCATGTCGCCAGACGGTAGTCTGAAGATAGACTTCACTTCTCCGCTCGCGCGGATTGACTCCACTGCCATCCATCTTTACATAAAGAAGGACTCGACATGGTATAACGCACCTTTCAAACTGCAACAACGCATATACGAAGGCTCTACGCCAAGAAATATGGAGATAATAGCCGAGTGGGAACCCGATACAGAATACAGTTTTGAGGTCGATACACTCGCCTTTGAAGACATCTACGGACTCACATCAAATCCTCATAAGACAGGTTTCAAGGTCAATGCACTCGACACTTACAGCACGCTCTTTGTCAAACCAGTCTATGATGGCGAAGGAACCATCATCGTGCAGCTCATCGACAACAGTGAGAAGATACTGAAAGAAGTCGCCACAGTCGATGGAATCGCAGAATTCTATTACGTCACTCCAGGCGAATATTACCTCCGCGCATTCGTAGATCGCAATGGCAACGGCATCTGGGATACAGGCAATTTCGAAGAGGACAGACAGCCTGAAGAGGTATATTACTATCATGAGAAAGTCACTTGTCGTGCCAAATGGGACGTCACACGTGACTGGGTGCTCAAGAGCAGACCTATAGACAAGCAGAAACCTGAAGCCATCATCAAGCAAAAGGCTGACGCACAGAAGTCCATACGCCTCAGAAATGCAGACAGAGCCAAGGAGAAAGGCATCCCATTGCCCGACTATCTCAAGAAATAACGAATGAAGAGCCTCGGTGTCAGCCGCGTTACCAGCTGACGTTAGTTAGTTACCGCAACCGCGTCAGCGCGATTTTTCACTCTTCACTCTTCACTTTTCACTTTTCACTAAAGAGTAGAGCCCCTGTGTCAGCCGCAGTACCGGCTGATTCTCACCAATAATTCAACAAGCATAAAGAATATGACAAAGAAGATCCTAACACTAATAGCAGCAGTAATTCTGCAGGCCCTCGTATTCAATACCAGCGCCTTGGCGCAGTGTGCCATCAAGAACACCGCCCTGAAGAAAAATGAAGTATTGGCATACAATCTATACTTCAACTGGCAGTTTATCTGGGTAAAGGCAGGCACAGCGTCCATGTCCACAGTAGCTACCGTGCATAAAGGCAAGCCAGCATTCCGCAGCAGCCTTATCACGCGCACCTCAGACAAGGTGGATAAGTTCTTCCGTATGCGAGACACACTGCTCGTATATGCCACAAGCGACATCGTTCCGCTCTACTATCGCAAAGGAGCACACGAGGGAGACCGCTACTACGTCGATGAAGCATGGTACTCCTATCCTAACGGAAACTGCCGTGTCGCAATGCGCCACAGGCATAAGGACGGCTCAGTGACCAAGGAAACGAAGACCTATGACCACTGCGTCTATGATATGCTCAATATCTTCCTGCGTGCAAGAAACTTCGATTCAAAGGGCTGGAAGGTAGGTCACACCACGTATATGGACATCACTGGCGGTACGGAACTGACCAAAGCGAAGCTCGTCTATCAAGGTAAGGAGACGGTAAAAGCAGACAACAACAGGAAATACAAATGCCTCGTGCTCTCATACATAGAGAAAGAAGATGGTAAAGACAAAGAGATTGTCCGCTTCTTCGTCACAGATGACAAGCGTCATATTCCTATTCGCCTCGACCTTTTCCTCCGCTTCGGCTCTGCAAAGGCATTCCTCAGCGCTATGAAGTAAGTTCATAGGTGTAATGAAATAAATCATCATGCACCTTGAAATAAGCCCTTCCACGCCTTGAAATAAGCCCTTTTGCGCCATAAGAATTATTTGGAGTATTCAATTATTTGACGTATCTTTATATAGATAGGCTACACCTCGGCAATTAAAGCAAGCTTTATTGCACTCGGTTTGCACTATCTTTACAAAAGAAAAAAGAGATTATGGCAAACGATTATTGCAGATTATTACCCGTAGGCATCCAGTCTTTTGAGAAAATCAGAAAGGAAGGATACCTATATGTTGACAAGACAGATATCATCTGGCAACTTGCCAACAGAAGCAACACGTATAATTACTTGAGTCGCCCACGTCGCTTTGGTAAGTCTGTGCTAATCGATACGCTTGAAGCTTACTTCCTGGGAAAGAAAGAACTCTTCGAAGGACTAAAGATAATGGACCTGGAGAGAGAATGGATAAAGCGACCTGTCATCAGACTGGATATGAGTCGTGGTGGGGCTAACGCCTCGGAAATTAAAGCTTATCTCAACAGAACTTTCGAAGAATACGAGCAAAAATACAGCATAAACATCACTGAAACAGACTCTCTTGCCAATCGCTTTGACCTGATTATCAAATCTGCATACGAACAGACGGGGCAACAAGTAGCAATCCTAATAGATGAATACGACTCCCCACTCCAGCATTCTTGGAGAACTCCTGAGCATCAAGGATGTACAGATGTATATAGAAGTGTATTTGCCATTCTTAAAGCTGACGATAAATACGAAAAGTTTGTATTCATCACAGGCATCACAAAGTTTACGCAAATATCCCTTTTCTCCGTACTCAACAATCTGAGTAACATCAGTTTCCTACCTGAATACGCAGCCATCTGTGGCATTACAGAGGAAGAAATAGATAATAATTTCAAGCCAGAGCTGGAGAAGATGGCAGAAGTGAACGGCTGGACTTTACAGCATACGCACGATAATCTAAAAGATTTCTACGATGGTTACCACTTCAGCCCTCGTAATATGGTGGACATCTATAATCCTTTCAGCCTCATAAATGCACTTGACACCCAGAATCTCAACAGCTATTGGGCTTCATCAGGCGCTACATCAATGTTGCCAACATTCGTTAAAGATGTAGAACTACGCTTACAAGATTTTGAGGACTGCATGATTCTCCGCAACACATTAGAGACCTCCGACGTGACAGGCGGAGGTTCAGAACTCTTCCTCTATCAGTCTGGCTATCTTACTATTAAGTCATGTCAGGGAAATATCTATCATTTAGGCTTTCCAAATGAGGAAGTAAAACAGGCTTTATATGAATGCGTTTTGCCTGCATTGACCTTGAGACAAGAGGCTGATACCCAATCACTACAGGCGCAAGTGTATCAATATCTCGAGTTTAAAGAATTAGGAAAGGCAATGAAAGCAATCAAGGCATTAGTAGCGGACGTGCCTTACAGCAATAAGAAATTAGCTTCTATGAATATGGAAGAGCGCTATCGCCTCATCATTAGTACCATACTTAATTCTGTAGGGCTGAGAGTAGAGGTGGAACGCATGATTTCTACTGGCAGAATTGACCTTGTGGTCACAACATCTCATTACATTTATGTAATAGAACTAAAATTGAGAAACAATGGTGGCAAGGCAGCAGCCATTCAGCAAATCATTGATTGTAAATACATGGAACCTTTTATGGCTGACAAGCGTGAGGTAGTAGGACTCGGCATAGAGCTTGACGAAACTGGTAAAGGATTGTTAGATTGGGCTCTTTGCTGAGTGAATGTCATGTTTTCATGCTTCGCTTTCAATCACATCTGACGCCAAGAATAGGCTCAAAACCTTATTATCATAAGTAGGTAATCAAAATTATTTTTAATGAATAGATAATAATAATTGTTTTTCATTATTATAAAAAATATTTCTGATCAGCTACTTAAAAAACAATTTTCGTTATCTATTCATTTTCAAAATAATTTCGATGACCTCCTCAATAACTAAAGGCTTCCGACAATAATTGCTATCGCATTGTTCGATATTTTCCCATAAGTATAGGAATATACGAAGCACATAGGCGGATTACTGGAATGAATGCCAGCATTATGATGACTGTGAAGAGCACATCTGCCACAGATAACGTCCTAAAGAAAAGTCGGAATAAAGTCACCAGATGAATATGAAAACCCAATATGATGGTAGTGCCGACGGAAATATCTGTAACAGCCTTGCAGGTAAAGCGTTCAAGTACTTTGGAAATGAAATAAACAAAGCCCGACCCTCCTACTCCACCCAATAGGAATAGAAAGATATTATCACCGTAACCGCACTCGTAAAGGTAAACATATTTATGGTCGTGACCGCAGATGAAAATGACGAAAAGGCACAGGAGCATCCATATAGCAGTGTATTTTCCAGGTTTGTAAGAGGCTAAACAATCATTCCATTTTCTAAAATAATGCCCTATTATGAAGAATGGGTACGCCACAAACGTATTAGGTATCGCCCAAGCTTTCTCAAATACATTCACTCCATGTATCACAATATCATGATTATTGATGATATAAGCGAAGAAAAGGAAGCACACTGTCCATATTATATGCAGATAAGTTTTGGTGGTAAATTGGAATATAACCTTGATAATCACAAGGGTATAGACAAACCAGAATGGTCCCAATGCACCTTGTCTGCCGATAATCATCTTGAAGAGGAACAACAATGGGGTTTCCGGACCATTTCCCGTAGCTATGAATCCCATTACAGCCTTGATAAGATAGTTTATTGGACAAATAATCAATAAAGGAACAATGAGATTGAAAAACAGTTTCTTCCAGAACACTTTGCGATCGGATTCCCGTCTGGAAAGGAAACCAGAGATAAGAAAGAACAGTGGAACGCTGAAGACATAGACATAAATGTCATAGAGCGAAGAGAAATGTCCATAGACAATAAGCCCCATACCGATAGCCTTCATCCAGTCTATCCAATAGAGACGTGCAGGGGAAGAACCTCCAGTAGAGGAGGTCAGAGTGACGTTAGATGCCATAATTCTGGTGTGTTACCGCATCAATCTATCACTTACGTCACAGCATAAAAAAGGCATAGACCCTCTTATGCGTTCGTCGAGGCTGCGTCGGAAATGAGACCTCTCCACCATTATAAGAGTAACCTATGCCTTATAAGGCAAAGGCAATGACTCTCATACAATGGCGGAAAGGCAAATCCCACGCAGGACTTGCCAACCACTATTTGTCAGTTCTTATCTCAATCTGATTAGTTTCCGACGCTATTCAGACGAACGCAAATAATAGTCAATGCTTATATTTTAATATGTTAGTTTTCTTATTCTTTTGTCTTCAGTTATATTGTTCGGCAGTATTGACGTCTGTCTTATCCGTCAATACTACCAGACAGTGATACATTATATTATATGTTTTTATATCATGTTGAAATGCAAAGGTAACAATTTTTATTGAGAAACCCCACATTCTACATCATGAAAATGAATAGCAACCGTAACTTTCAGCTTTTTTCCCATCCCTTTTGCTAAAGGAAAGGTAAGTTATCGCATACAAGCATCAGCCAATTGGCTCAGGGCTTGACGGAGTATGGCGCGCGGAGTGCCTACGTTGAGGCGCATGAAGCCACGGGAAGCGCAGTGCTCATTGTGTATAGGAGCGTTTGGATCACCTTTTGTATCAAAGATTTCACCGTCATTCAGGGCGAGGTGGGCTTTGTTGATAAAGAAATCAAGCAACGCATCATGGTCGAGACCGAGGCCACGGCAGTCGAGCCAAACGAGGAAAGATGCCTGCGGACGTATGACTTTTATGCCTGGAATATGCTGTGCGAAGTATTCTTCGGTGAAGAGGATATTCTCCTCTATATACTTGAGCATCTCCCTGCGCCACGGTTCTCCCTGCGAGAAAGCTGCGATAGTGGCTATAGGAGCGAAGATATTAGGCTCATTCAGTTCGTTGGCAGTAATCCAGGAATACAGTTTTTCCCTTATCTTTTCATTCGGCACGATGGCATAGGAACTGACTAAAGCCGCCACATTGAATGTCTTTGTAGGGGCTTGGAATGTGACGCTAATATTCTTTGCCTTGTCGGAAACAGATGCAAAAGGCACGTGCTTATGCCCGAAGAGGGCGAGGTCGGCGTGTATCTCGTCGCTGATTACTATGACATTATGCTCATAACAGATGTCGGCAAGGCGCTGAAGTGTCTCTTTGCTCCATGTTATTCCGGCAGGATTATGAGGATTACAGAGCACGAGCATCTTCGCTCCGTCTATTATAGAAAGGAGATTATCGAAGTCCATCTCATAGAAATTGTCCCCGTCAGTCTCTATCAGTTGGTTTTTCACCGTGCATCTGCCATTTCCCTCGATAGTCATGCGGAAAGGATGATAGACCGGTGTCTGTATGATAATCTTGTCGCCAGGCTCTGTAAGCGCATTGATGGCGAAGCCAAGACCGCGCACTACGCCAGGTATATACGTCATCCATTCCTCTTTGACGTCCCACTGATGATGGTCGGCAATCCATTTCTTTACCGTAGGCCAATACTCCTCAGGCTGCACTGTATATCCAAAGATAGGATGCTCCATGCGCTTTCGCATTGCATCAAGGATGAAATCAGGGGTCTCAAAGTCCATATCAGCCACCCAAAGTGGCAGGATGTCATCGCGTCCGTAACGCTCTTTGAGCACTTCATGCTTGAAATCGCCGCTTCCTGAGCGGTCGATTATCTTGTCAAAATCATAATTCATAGTAGAGATTGCTTAATGTTTATAGAATAAATATATTGTATAACAGCCTATTTCTTACACTTTTCGACACATGATTTTGCCGAATCCTTACACTTTTCGACACATGATTTTGCCGAATTCCTACACTTTTCGACACATGATTTTGCCGAATTCTTACACTTTTCGACACATAATTTTGCCGAATCCTTACACTTTTCGACACATGATTTTGCCAAATTCCTACACGTTTCGACACATGATTTTGCCGAATTCTTACACTTTTCGACACATGATTTTGCTAAAAGCATACAAATAAACCTGCCTGGAGGACGGCACCTTGCAAAGCCATTGTTGGGGCGAACTATCATTCTCGCTTGCGCTTTATTAAGGTACTATCATCCAGACAGGCAGAAATTATGCAGCTATAATGCTGCTCCGACCGTCATAATCAGTCGGCAAGGACAAAGTCGAGCTGCTTTCTTTCGAGGTTTGCCTTAGCCACCTTGATGCGGATAGGGTCACCAAGATTGTACACATGATGACGACGACGACCGCGGAGGCAGTAGTTTTTCTCGTCGAAGTCATAGTAATCATCGTCGAGATCCTCCATGCGAATCATGCCTTCACAATGGTTTTCATCTATCTCACAGTAGATACCGTAACTGGCAATGCCAGAGATATGTGCGTCAAACTCCTCTCCTATATACTGACTCATAAACTCCACCATCTTATACTTGATGGAATCACGCTCAGCATTGGCTGCTATCTGCTCCATTTCACTGCTGTGCTCACACAATTCTTCATACTTTTCCTTGCTTGCCGACTTGCCTCCATGCTCGTAGCGGGTAAGGAGACGATGTACCATAGTGTCGGGATAACGGCGGATTGGCGACGTGAAATGCGTGTAATAATCGAATGCGAGACCGAAGTGACCAATGTTGTGCACAGAGTATTTTGCCTTCATCATGGCGCGGAGAGCCACCATCTGAATGACATTCGACTCATTTCTGCCCTCTACCTCATCCATAAGGGTGTTCAAACTCCTTGCCATTGCGCCCTTCGTACCAGTGGATTTCATCTTGTATCCAAACTTGGTGACGAAGTTCTTGAGCGTTTCGAGCTTCTGTGGGTCTGGTTCATCATGCACACGATAAGGCAATGTCTTTGCTACCTTGCCCTTTGCCACCTTTCCTACGCTCTCTGCCACGGTCTTGTTTGCAAGGAGCATGAACTCCTCAATGAGCTTATTAGCATCCTTAGAGCGCTTGAAATAGCAGCGTATAGGCTTTCCTGTCTCGTCGATTTCAAAGCGCATCTCCTCACGATCGAACTTTACAGCGCCATTCTTGAATCTCTGTGCGCGGAGTTTCTTAGCGAGACTATCGAGGGTGATGAGTGCTTCAGCATTCTCGCCCTCATAGTGTTTCTTCTTTGGAGCAGGCTCGCCCGTGCCATCCACCACGCCATTCTTCTCCAACAGCTCCTGCACTTCTTCGTAAGCATAGCGTCTGTTTGACTTTATGACGGTGTGTACGATGCGGTAATGCTTCACCTTAGCCTCATCATCGAGATGGAAAATGACGGAGTAAGCCAATTTTTCCTCATCAGGACGCAGAGAGCAGATATAGTTACAGAGTCGCTCCGGGAGCATCGGAATGGTGCGGTCCACGAGGTAAATGCTGGTGGCTCTCTGGCGTGCTTCCTTATCTATGATGCTGCCTTCTGTGACATAGTGGCTCACGTCGGCGATATGTACGCCCACTTCCCACAGTCCATTATCGAGTTTGCGTATGCTCAGAGCATCATCGAAGTCCTTAGCATCAAACGGGTCGATGGTGCAAGTGAAGACATCACGGAAATCTTCGCGCTCAGCATAGTCCTGCTCGGTAATCTTATCGCTGATTTTCTCAGCGGCTTCCTCCACTGCTTTCGGATATTTATAAGGCAGACAGTACTGTGCGAGGATGGTATTCATCTCCGCATCATTGTCGCCCTGCTTGCCGAGGACGTCGATTACGCCAGCCACAATGGATTTATGCTCAGCGTCAGGCCAGTCGATTACCTTCACTACCACACGGTCACCGTCCTTTGCATCCTTTATCTTACGCTTCGGGATGATGATATTCTGCGACATAGGTTCGGTAGGAATGACGAAGGCGAGATCCTTCTCCACCTTGAGTCTGCCTACAAACTGGTCCTTTGCACGCTTGAGTATTTCGATGACCTGCGCCTCACGTATATGCTTCTCACGACGTGCCATGAGGCTTACACGCACACGGTCGTCGGTGAGTGCGCCCATAGAGTTGCGCTCAGCCACGAATATAGGCTTGTCAGAGCCGTCAGGAATGAATGAATTCTTTCCGTTTGCCTTATTCACGAAGCGTCCTTCCAGCACCTGTCCGCTCTCATTGAGTCGGTAGGAACTGATGCTTGTGCTCTTCAGAAAGTCATCCCAAGCCATCTCCTCCATTATCTCTATGGCGAGCATTTTCATAGGATGAGTGTCAAAATGCAGTTTGCGGAATATCTCCTTGAATGAGATACTCTTTCCTGGGTTTGCCCTGAAGAAGTCTTCGAGCATGGCGCTCATTTGCTTTTTATTTAATCTTTTACCAGCTTTCTTTCCCATGGTGCCTTGCTTTTTTATATTTATGGATTTTATAGAACTCACCTTCTTCTAATTAGAACTTCTTACAATCCTTCATTAACCAAACAAATAATTATGCGAACCAGTATCTGTCAATAGAAGAGTCAACCGTTTATTGTCTTGTTTCCAAACCAATAGCCAATCGTCTTCTATATGACACTCCCAGTAATTTGCCAATCGACCTTTAAGTTTATGAGGCTTAAAGTCTTCTGGTAGAATACCATTTTCAGCCAACATCTCTACTACTTCCCAAAGGTCATCAGGATTCTTTCCATTACGAATACATCTCCTAAACGATTTCTCAAATTGTTCGGTAGTATCAATGCTGTACATTTGCAAACTTTTGTTTTAATTCATCAAGAGAGTTATAATGATGGATACGTCCTTCTGCAATGTCCTCCAAGGCAGATTCAATACTTGGAACTCTTTTCTTAAACAATCCAGAGGCCAATAGTAATTCTATCATTGTTTCGGCTCTCTTATCATTCTTGTCATAGTCTAATATTATAGATGTCGACATAACCACCTCCTTTTTTAAATGATTACTTCTGCTTGCAAACTTACAGAATAATCCGAAAAAAAACAAGTTTTTCCTGTTATTTTTTGTTTACACAAAGAAAAAAGTAAGTCTCCCCAATATGAGGAAACCTACTCTTTCATTATCTCAAATTATAAATCACTTACACTCTTGATACTATCTTGCACCTCGAAAAGCCTATTTTCTCATCGCTTGACTCATGCGGTCAGCCTGATATTAGTCTCTATCAAACTGGTGAATGCGATGCTTCTTGTATCTATTGTCGTACTTCTTGTCGTATTTCTTGTCGTGCTTGTAATACTTCTTGTCGTGCTTGTCGTATTTCCTTTCGTACTTGTCATATTTCCTTTCGTACTTGTCATACTCCCTTTCGTGCTTGTCATACTTCCTTTCGTGCTTGTAATACTTCTTGTCGTGCTTGTCATAGCGTCCGTGGTGCTTGTAAAACTTGTGCGGATTGCCCGGATGACCATAGTAGCCAGGGCGCTTGTGACCCGGATACTTCACGTATATATTATGTACATAGACGTTGTTGCGCCATGCGATAGGGCGATAGAAGTAGTATGACTCCTTATATCTTCTCCACTGTCTCTCAGAGAGCATACGCTTCAGCTGCTTGTTGCGATACTTCCAGCCGTAGGCATCGATGTCGCGATAGCTGCGAATGCCGTCGAGATAAGTGAGGTTTATATTCAATAGATTATTACGCTGAACATTGCTCAAACCCAGTTCCAGCACCATCTTGTCAGTGATAAAGCGTGCTTCTGCCTGAATGTCGGTCAGTCTCTGCGCATTAACAGATGTAATCATCATGAATGCCGATGCGATTGCGAATAATATACGTTTCATAATCCAAATTGTTTTAGAGGGTTATTACTTATTTTCTGGTGCAAAGGTACAGCATTTCCTTCATCATATCAAGGGGAAAAACCATAATCAGGCGTATGGTTTCCCCTATTCTTCGAGGGGAAAATCATAATGCACAATTCATAATTAAATCCAACTGAGAGAACTCAAGCCGATAAGCGTAACCTACCCTCCCACAAGGGAAACAAGAGGGTGTCTCCCCGTTTTTTTTGCAGATTTTCCCTATTTTCAGACAAAAATGTAAGAAATATACAAATCTTTGTAAGAAATATAACATATTTTGTCTGAAATAATTCCGAACTTTGCACCATCAAAATGATGCTAAACCTAAAGCAAGAACGAGAAAACAACATTTGGCAGTGGCAAGAAACAATTTTCTATAATAATAATATATATGTATAACATCTAATAAAAAATTATCGTTATGAAACAAGCTCTACATCTAAATCTCGCACAAGCAATAAAGCTTATGCTAATCACCTTGCTGTGTCTCCCGGTATGGAGCACTGCAGTACAAGCACAGGAAGCAGAACCGTATGCAGTATTCGCCGATGGTGTCCTCACCTTCAAGTATGACGCAGCAAAGCCAGCTGGCGCTTATGGCATGAATAGGATTCTTGTAGATGAATTATTACTCCCGGAATGGTATGTGGTAGGTGAAAATGTCAAAAAGGTAGTGTTTGATAATTCCTTTGCACAGGCGAGACCAACAAATTGTTCGGGTTGGTTTTTTAACTTCGCAAATCTCACTATCATTGAAGGCATTAAGAATCTGAACACTTCGAATGTGACGGATATGAACGGAATGTTCGATTCTTGCTCTTCACTCACCTCCATCGATTTATCTAACTTCGATACTTCGAAGGTGACGAATATGGTGTATATATTCTATGATTGCTCCTCCCTCACCTCCCTCGATTTATCTAATTTCGATACTTCGAATGTGACGAATATGGGGTCTATGTTCGATTCTTGCTCTTCACTCACCTCCCTCGATTTATCTAATTTCGATACTTCGAAGCTGACAAATATGAGCGGAATGTTCGCTGAATGCTCCTCACTCACCTCCCTTGATTTATCTAATCTCAATACTTCGAATGTGACGAATATGATTCGAATGTTCATTAGTTGCTCATCCCTCACCTCCCTCGATTTATCTAATTTCGATACTTCGAAGGTGACGTGGATGCAGTATATGTTCGAAGGTTGCTCATCCCTAACCTCCCTCGATTTATCTAATTTCGATACTTCGAAGGTGACGCATATGTGGGAAATGTTCAGTACTTGCTCCTCACTCACCTCACTCGATTTATCTAATTTCGATACTTCAAATGTGGAGACTATGCAGTATATGTTCAGTGGTTGCTCATCACTTAAAACTATCTACGCCAGCGATAAGTTCGTCACAAAGAATGTAGAAAACGGATATAACATGTTCAAGAACTGCACCTCGCTAAAGGGAGCTATCAAATATGATGCGAATAAGCCAGACCATAAATACGCAAACTATACCACAGGCTACTTCACCAAGAAGGATGCCACCGCTATCCACCAAGTGATAGACTCAAACAATGAGAAGGCGGAGTATTACAATGTGCAGGGTAAGCGCATTAGCAAAATGCAACGCGGACTCAATATCGTCAGACGTGGCGGTAAGGTAGTAAAACAAGTTAGTAAGTAATAAAAATAAGTAGCCCCCCTCTTATCCCCCAATAGTGGGATAAGAGGGAGGGCTGGGAGGCTTGTTGCAATATCTATGCTTTTACCTCCTAAAAGCTATGATATTACCTCCTAATATCTATGCTTTTACCTCGCAATATCTATGCTTTTGCAAAGTGAGGTGTTTTTGATTGAGGCAGAAGCTACAGGCGAACACCTTTTATTCTGTGTAGCTGTGGGGATTAGCGACTTAGTTTTGCCATGAAAGGCGCGATGAGGGTGGCTGCCTTTTCGAGGTATTCACGGTCGATGTCGTCGAAGGTGGAGAGGTCGGTGCTGTCGATGTCTATCTCGCCTACTACGACGCCGTCGGAGAATAATGGCACTACGACCTCTGACCTTGAAAGGGACGAGCAGGCGATGTGGCCTGGGAATGCTTCTACATCCTCCACTACGAGACTGCGACGCTCCTTCCATGCGGTGCCACATACTCCGCGCCCGTACTTGATTCGGGTGCAGGCTGGGGTGCCTTGGAATGGACCGAGGAAGAGTTCTTCACCATCTACGATGTAGAATCCTACCCAGAAATATTCTTCTGGAAAGTGCATCTTCATCACTGCTGCACAGTTTGATAACACGCTGATAGGGTTGTCGCTTGCATCGGCGAATGCTTCTATCTGCACTAATAGATCTTGGTATCTGGATTGTTTTTCCATAGGTTATTGGGGGTATATATTATATTGCCCGGTAATACGGGCAACACGGTGGCTGCTTCGCTTTACTATAATACTGCTGACAACAAGACAACAAAACAACAAGACAACAAAACAACATATATTACTTCATCATCATCTTGCAGAGGCGGTCCTGGAAGATGCGTGATTCTGCCACTGGGGAGTCGGCATTGATGATGGAGAAGATGTACCAATGGCCATCGGAACCTATGAGATAGCCGGAGAGGGAGGAGGCTCCGCGCGTGGTCATGGTGCCTGTCTTGCAGAAGAGGCGACCTCTATACTCTGGGTGACTCATACGGGTAAGCAGCGAGCCACGGCGCTCTCCGCCTGATGTTGACGCGAAAGCCTCATCTACGAAGTAATCCTTCAACTGCTTGTCATCATAAGCATAGCGGAGCATATCTACGAGTACGGAGGCTGACAGGCGGTTTTCTGGGGATAGTCCGGAGCCGTCATGGAATGCGAGCTTGGTATTTACGCTGTCGAGCACCTGCGTCTGCTCTCTCCAGAAGATTTCTGCGAAGTGCTTGCAGTTCCAGTTCATGCGGCGCTGTGGCATGAGTCCTTGCGTCCAGTCGAGATGATAGAACACGGCATCTGCCTTGATATTGCTGCTGTGGATGAGCATCGGGGTAATGACATCACGGAGAGAATGGGATGTCGTGGCCACGTAATGATATTTTCCTCCTCCGAAACTGCCTTTTGACTTCTTTGCATTCACCGTGCGGTCACGCTTCACCGTCACTCCATTCATGCGCAGTGAGGCACGGAAAGTGCGCTCTACATAGCGTTTGCCACGCAGGAGAAGTGGTATCTTATGATATGGTATATCCCATGCTTTGGCTGTAGGATGTGGGCGGAGGGTGTCTTCACGTGCGAGAGTGATATAGACATTTCCTCGCACATGACGTATTCCGCGGCTGCGCATCTTCTTGATGAGCGGGTCGAAGCTCTCCATGAGCGGGTCATCGTCGGCAAGGAGGAGGAGATTTCCCACGAGCGTGTCGCGCTTCATCTCTCCCATCGCGAGGATATGCTCATGGTATCTGTAGTCCATTCCGAGGGTTTTGAGAGCAGCTATGGCAGTGGAAATCTTCATGCAGGAAGCCGGAATGAGGCTTTGGTCGTCATGGAATCCATATACGTGTCGCTGTGTAGTAGCATCAAAGACGGAGACGGCTATGAGATTGGTGTCCAATCGCTGCGGTATGTGCATCAGACTGTCAAGTCGGTGCGCCATTCTCTTGTCGCACGCGAGCATCTCCGGCGTCAGTTCTGGCTCCATCTTCTTCTCCACCTGCACTGGCTGCTTGTCGGCATTGTAGGTGAATAGTGCTACGATAGCCGCTATGGCGTAGTATATGGCTATTATTATCACAACAAGGAAGGTCAGCAATATTGCCAACCTTCCTTTGCGTATGCGTATTCTGCGTTTTTTCTTCATAGTAAAATATAATAGCTATACTTGTCCGATTACCTATTTATAATCAGGCAAGTATTAGCCGAGTGTATCTATCTTCCCCTTACAGGGGGATAAGAGTGGATTGCCTAAGTGGGGCAATGTGGTCGCCTTTACTTATAATTTTCCACCATCTTGAAGAGACGGTGCCAACGTATTCCGCCGAATCCATTACGGTCAGGGTCGCTTGACCACCAGATGAAGATAGGCTTTCCTACGATATGATCTTCCGGCACGAAGCCCCAATAGCGTGAGTCGGCAGAGTTATGGCGATTGTCTCCCTGCATCCAGTAGTAGTCCATCTTGAATGTATAAGATGTAGCGACCTTGCCATTGATAAGGATTTGTCCCTTGTCATTGACGGTAAGGTCATTACCTTCATACACTCTGATAGGGCGCTCATAGACAGGAAGATTCTTGAGAGTGAGGCGGATGGACTCACCCTTCTTAGGAATCCATATCGGTCCATAGTTGTCTCTGGTCCAACCAGTGCGTGCATTGAGCGGATAGAGGTCGCCTACGACCTGCTCAGTATTGAGCTTTATGTCCTTGACGAGGTCCTTTCGTGCCTTGAGCACCTGCACTGCATGCTTGGTGAGCGGCATATATCCATTCTGATTGAGGGAGATAAGGTCTTCCTGTGAAATCATCAGTTCCTTGAGCAGTTCGTCAGGCCATTCGAGGATAGGAGTGTTTGGCTTTACGTAATAAGTGTATTGCACGTTGTCCGGCTCCTTGTTTGGCTTGCCGTCAAGATAAATGATGCGATTCTTTATCTGCAGCGTCTGTCCTGGAAGTCCTACACATCGCTTTACGTAATTCTCTCTGCGGTCTGCGGGGCGGCTCATTATTTCGCCATATTCGTTAGGATTATTGGCTATATAACTGCGTCCTGCAGTGTATGCGAGCTGGTAATACTTACGCAACTGCATGGCATCGAGGGAGTCGAGCTGTGGATGGATGCCGTTCTGCTGGAGTATCTGCTGACCATATCCATATACCATCTGATAGTAGTCCTGCGGCTGCCATCGTGGTTCGCTGACGCAAGTGTCGCCGGCAGGATAATTGAACACCACAATATCATTGAGCTCCACCTTGCCAAATCCTGGCGCACGACGGTAGTCCCACTGTGGCCATTCTATGTATGACTTGCATCCGAGCACAGGCATGGTGTGCTGAGTGAGAGGCATAGTGAGCGGTGTCTGGGGAATGCGTGGACCGTAACTGACCTTTGAAACGAAGAGATAATCGCCTGTGAGCAATGACTTCTCCAAGGAACTGGATGGTATGACATAGTTCTGGAAGAAGAAGAGATTGATGAAATATACGGCTACAAGGGCGAAGACGAGTGCATCTACCCACGACATGATAAACCTTACAGGCGACTCGGCATCTTTCCACCACTGCCAGTTGATTTTCTTAGAGATATAGCAGTCGTAGATGAATGGCACTACAACGAGTCCGAGCCAACTCTTCAACCATAACAGGAAGAGCAAATAGAGCACCAAGACGATAACGAACTTCGTCCATTGGAGCTTCATATTTGGTGTTTTCTTTTTCATTTTAGAAGTTTTAGATGTTTAGTTGATTAGTCGCTTGTGCAACAAAATCAGAACTTGAACATATCATCGATGGTGAGAAGTCCCTGATGCTGTGCGGTATATTCAGCAGCGAGGACAGCTCCGAGAGCGAATCCCTGGCGTGAATGTGCATCATGGGTGATGGTGATGATATCTTCTGGCGAATCGTATGAGATGGTGTGAATGCCAGGCACTTCTCCACGGCGCACGTCATCTATGCGGAGTATGTCAGCTCCAGTCTCGTGAAGTCCCCACTTTGACTTGCGGTCGAGGCGCTCCACGATCTGCTCAGCCAATGTGATGGCAGTGCCGCTCGGTGCATCGAGCTTGTGGACATGATGCGTTTCCACCATATTCACGTCGTACTGCTGGAACTGGTTCATTATCTTGGCGAGGTATTTGTTGACAGCAGAGAAGATAGCCACGCCGACGCTGAAGTTTGAAGCCCAGAAGAGAGTCTTGCCTTCCTGGCTGCAAGCCTTGCGCACATCGTCGCCATGATCCTTCAGCCACGCTGTGGTACCGCTGACAACCTTCACTCCTGCCTTCCATGCCTTGAGGTAATTGCCGTATGCTACCTTCGGATTAGTAAACTCGATAGCGACGTCAGCCGAAGCGAAAGCTGGGCTTTCAAAGTCCTGCTGATTGTCGATATCAATGATACATACTATCTCATGACCACGGCTGAGAGCAATCTGCTCAATCATCTTGCCCATTTTGCCGTATCCTATAAGTGCTATTTTCATTTGTTTTCGGTTGTTGTTTTTTTAATTCATAATTCATAATTCATAATGCATAATTCATAATGCCAAAAGAATATCTC
>OQVQ01000275.1_pt1 | contig 25024 bp, 18 predicted proteins | sample 1691491 | NCBI WGS metagenome assembly OQVQ01 (sample SAMN03418252, study PRJEB22391) | human gut metagenome | biome: human-gut; feature: organic feature; material: feces | host: Homo sapiens | place: Tanzania | collected 2013-01
AGTAGCGACTTGTGAGCAGGTACCGGAGCCGGTGGCGGTAAGATACTGTTTCCGCGATTTCCAGAAGGGCAATCTGACAGGCGTAATAAATCTTCCTGCAGTTCCGTTCCGCACCGACAACTGGTAGCATCTGCCGAAAAGATTCCCAAAGATGGTGCAGGTTATTTTTTAAAGCAGTATCTTTGGCGGAAATGCGGGAATGCTATGCAATTCAAAATATCATCGGAATATAAACCGTCAGGAGACCAGCCGGAAGCGATAGAGGGTATCTGTTCGGCCATAAGACAGGGGTCGGACGCGGTGACGCTGCTCGGAGTGACAGGCTCGGGCAAGACCTTCACCATGGCCAATGTCATAGAAAAGCTGCAGAGGCCGGCATTGATTCTCAGTCACAACAAGACTCTGGCCGCCCAGCTCTACGGCGAATTCAAGTCGTTTTTTCCGAACAATGCCGTGGAGTATTACGTTTCGTATTACGACTACTGCCAGCCGGAGGCATATATTCCCACGACTGACACCTACATTGAAAAGGACCTGAGCATCAACGAGCAGATCGACAAGCTAAGGCTCAGCGCAGCTTCGGCACTCATGTCCGGTCGCCGGGATGTCATCGTAGTGTCGAGCGTGTCGTGTCTCTATGGCATAGGCAACCCTCAGGATTTCCATAGTCAGACCGTGCAGGTGCATGTAGGTCAGCAGATTAGCGAAACACGTCTGCTCTACCACTTGGTAGATGCGCTTTTCAGCAGGACTGAAACTGATTTCAAGCGCGGCACTTTCCGTGTGCGCGGAGATACCGTGGACGTATATCTGGGAGGCTCCGACGAGGCTGTCCGTATAGAGTTCTTCGGAGACGAAATTGACGCTCTTTCTCTCATAGACCCTGTTACAGGTGCCACGATCGAGAGGCTCAGCGAGGTACCGATCTATCCGGCAGGCAACTTCGTCACCACCAAGGAAAAATCCACAAGGGCAGTCAGCCTCATCCAGGACGACCTCGTGAAACAGATGGAGTATTTCGAGAGCATCGGCAAGGGACTTGAGGCCAAACGCCTGAAACAGAGGGTGGAATATGATCTTGAAATGATAAAGGAAATGGGATATTGTCCCGGAATCGAGAACTATTCGAGATATTTCGACGGCAGGAGTTCCGGGCAGAGACCTTTCTGTCTCATCGACTATTTCCCTGACGATTTCGTCACTTTCATAGATGAGAGCCACGTGACCATCCCGCAGATCAGGGCGATGTACGGAGGCGACCATTCGAGAAAATCAGTCCTGATAGAATACGGATTCCGTCTTCCCGCGGCTGCGGACAACAGGCCGCTCACTTTCGACGAGTTCGAATCGATAACAGGACAGACGGTATATGTCAGCGCCACCCCTTCAGAATATGAGCTGAACAAGTCTGAAGGACTGGTGGTGGAGCAGGTCGTAAGACCTACCGGATTGCTGGACCCGCCTATAGAAGTACGCCCTACACACGATCAGGTGGACAATCTTCTGGAAGAGATAAGGAAGCGTTCAGAAGTGGATGAGCGGGTACTGGTCACGACATTGACCAAAAGAATGGCGGAGGAACTGGACGATTTCTTCGGAAAAAGGGGCGTCAGATGCCGCTACATCCATTCCGACGTGGACACCGCCGAGCGTGTCGAGATCATCGAGGACTTCAAGAACGGCCTCTTCGATGTGCTGGTCGGGGTGAACCTCCTGCGCGAGGGACTGGATATTCCTACAGTGTCTCTTGTGGCGATACCTGATTCTTGGTCGGACGCACCTCGATCGGAGGATCCAGCAGGCCTGTAGGCCGCACAACCTGTTCGACCACAAGGCCGTCGGAGCGCTCCAGCTCATAGTCCGAAGGCGTGGCGCTGACGTAAACTTTCTGACCGGTAATAGAGTTGAACTCATCGAAGGTCAAAGGTCGGTTGTCCGAGGCAGCAGGAAGTCGGAAACCATATTCAATAAGGACAGACTTTCGCGCGTGGTCGCCGCCGTACATCGCCCTGATCTGCGGAATCGTGACGTGGCTCTCGTCGATGAACGTGATGAAGTCCTTCGGGAAATAGTCGATGAGGCAGAACGGTCTCTGACCCGGCTGACGGCCGTCCAGATAGCGGGAGTAGTTCTCGATGCCCGGGCAGTAGCCCATCTCCTTGATCATCTCAAGGTCGTTCTCCACTCTCTGCTGCAACCTTTTGGCCTCCAACCCCTTGCCAATCTCATTGAAGTAATCGACCTGCTTCTTGAGATCGTCCTGGATCATACTCACGGCCTTGATGCTGCGCTCCCTCGTGGTCACGAAGTTCGTGGCCGGGAAGATCGGAACCTCATCCAAGGATTCAATGTGCGCCCCGGTCAGCGGATCGATCAGCGAAAGGGAATCAATCTCGTCACCGAAAAACTCAATCCTCACGGCCTCGTCAGAACCTCCGAGAAAGACATCGACAGTGTCTCCACGAACCCTGAAGGTACCCCTTTTGAAATCAACTTCAGTACGACTGTAGTTGGCGTCAACCAGATGGTAAAGGAGCCTTGTCAGGCTGCGCTGCTCGCCCCTCTTGACCACAACAGACTGAGCGTGAAAATCCTCCGGGTTTCCAATACCATAGAGACAGGACACGCTGGAGACCACGATCACGTCCCGCCGCCCTGACATCAAGGCCGAGGCGGCGCTGAGGCGCAGTTTGTCGATCTGGTCGTTGATGCTGAGATCCTTCTCAATGTAGGTGTCGGTTGTCGGAAGATACGCCTCTGGCTGATAATAGTCGTAGTACGAGACGAAATATTCAACGGCGTTGGACGGAAAGAAGCTTTTGAACTCTCCGTAAAGCTGCGCCGCCAGCGTCTTGTTGTGGCTGAGAATCAGCGCCGGCCTCTGAAGTTTCTCGATGACGTTCGCCATAGTGAAGGTCTTTCCTGATCCAGTCACACCCAGCAACGTCACATCCCCCACACCCTGACTCAGAGCCTCGCAAAGCCCCTCGATCGCCCCCGGCTGATCCCCCGACGGCTTGTATGATGATTCCAAACGAAATTTCATGGCTTACCTCTTGCTCCTGTTCACAGTTCGCAAAAATAACAATATCTTTGCAGATAATAAACTGAAATGAACATGAGACTGCCTGCTGAATGGGAGAGACAGAGCGGGGTGATGCTCACCTGGCCTGACGAGACGACACCTTGGTACGAATTGGAGAAGGTGCAGGAATGTTATGGGCGGATCATCTCCGCGATACTGCGCTTCGAAAAGGTGCTGCTGGTGACGGCTGACATCAAAGCCGTCACGAAGAGATTGACCGAACTTGGCGTGGACGCTTCCAAGATCCAGTTTCAGGAGTGTCCGATCAACGACACATGGGCGCGAGACCACGGAGGAATCGCGGTCTATGGCGACAACGGAGAGAAGTACCTCTACGACTTCGTCTTCAACGGATGGGGCCTAAAGTTCGCGTCCAACTTCGACAACGGAATCACCAAGAAGATATTCTTTGACAGGGCTTTCGCCGATGAGGTGATGTGCGTGGACATGCGCCCGTTCGTCCTGGAGGGCGGCAGCACCGACACCGACGGTGCCGGCACTCTGATGGCCACCTCGGAATGCCTCTGCAGCGACAACAGGAATGAATATCTCACCCAGAAGGAGATCGAGGGCGAGCTCAAGCAGGCGTTCGGCCTCAAGCGCGTGCTCTGGGTGGACAACGGCAGCCTCTCAGGCGATGACACCGACAGCCACATCGACATTCTGGCGCGGTTCTGCGACCATGAGACAATCGCCTACCTCAAAAGCGACAACACGGAAGATCCTGACTACGAGTCGTTAATGAATATGGAAGCGCAGCTTCAGTCCTTCAGGACACTTGACGGGAAGCCGTACAGACTCGTTCCGCTCCCGAAGCCGGAACAGATGTTTCTGGATGACTATCCTCTTCCGGCGTCCTACGCGAACTTCTTGATCATCAACGGAGCGGTTCTTGTGCCTGGCACCGGCTCGGAACTTGACGGGATTGTCAGCGCGAGGCTTCAGAAAGTGTTTCAGGACAGGGAGGTCATCATGATCGACTGCCGTCCACTCCTCTCCGGCCACGGCGGCCTCCACTGCGTCACGATGCAGTTCCCGGAAGGGTGGATAGAATAATAATCAGAACGAATACGACAAGGTCAAGCCGAAAGTGTGATAGAACAACTTCTTGGCATGATAGAAATCATCAAAGTTGAACATCATCCGATGCACATTGCGGCCGGCCACATTCTTGTCCACACGATATGCCACAGCATCCTCGAAATCGCCGGGCTTGCCGGTGTGTCCGCAGACAACAAGCACCACGTTAGGACTTACGGACACAAACTTGTCCCGGAAATCCTTGCCCGAAGTCTGAGGATGAATCTTAGAAGCTGTTTTGAATTGTTTGAAATGTTCTTTGAGGTGAAAAATCTTCATTTTCTTCCCGCTTCTTCAGTCAGATAGCACCGCTATCTTCCTTGGAAGAAGCGGTCGAAACTGAAGTTTTTCACTCTCAACCCAGCGCCCGAACCGAGGGCAATCGAACTTGTTCGGATTGCCGAGGTGAGCAGCAGGGAAAGAGCTTGCTCTTAACCTTCAAACAAACAATTCAAAACAGCTTCTTATAACTTGTGTTTTTGGCATATTCGGCGGTACGCTGCTTCAAACAGCTGTGAGTCATGGCAATAAGATAAGCCTTACTTACAAGAAATCCAATCCACTGTCCAGATTTCCGCAGAACCTCATCATGAATGATATTCAAGTGGAGAGTAAAGTCCTATCCTTCAATAACTTAACCAGCACTACTCACCCCCGGAACAGGCAGGAGGAGGATTCGCCAAAACATTTGTTTACAAAGAGTCAGCTTCCACGGCCGCATGTGGTTTCCGCCGCTGAATCTTCGGTCACTTCGACAGGCTCAGTGACCTGAAGAGCGGGTCTCAGACTTCACTCCAAATGAAAACCTTGTCGCCCCGACGGATCTTTTTGCCGCCCGGCGTGCGAATGTCATCCGGGAATATGACAGGAATGGAGCAAAGTGTCCCTTTCACGGCTTCTTCCGTCGGCTTTAGATCCACACGTATCTCGCTGACATTCTGCTCGATCACTCCTGTAGTCTCCCCGATGATCAGAATGTCGTCACCTTTTCTCAAGGCCTCCGACTCCACCAGCACTTCCGCGACTGAAATCCTGTCGAACCAGTTGGTGATCTTGCCGCAGTAAATCTTCTTGCGTGTGGCGTGGCTGCCATAGACATCGCTCCATTCTCCGAGTCTGGCACCTTGATAGTAACCGTCCCAGAATCCTCTGTTGAAGACCTCGGACAACTCCTCCTTCAAAGATGCAGCCAGTTCAGGTGTGTAACGTCCTTCGCAGACGGCATCCGCCGCCCGACGGTAGCATTCAGCCGTCTTTTTGACATATTCAGCACTCCTTGCCCGCCCCTCGATCTTGAAGACCTTCACGCCTGCGTCGATGATCTTGTCCATGAACTCAATGGTACACAGATCCTTGGGCGACATGATGTACTTGTTGTCGATGTTCAGTTTCGTGCCGGTCTCCAGATCCGTGACCTCGTAGCCCCTGCGGCAAAGCTGGTAGCAAGCCCCTCTGTTGGCCGATGCCCCGTAGGTCTGGAGGCTCAGGTAACACTTCCCCGAAACCGCCATGCAGAGAGCTCCGTGGGCGAACATCTCGATCCGGACCAGATCGCCGGAAGGGCCTTTGATTCCCTCATTTACAATGGCTTCATGAATATCCTTGACCTGATGCAGGTTGAGTTCCCTGGCCAGCACGATCACGTCGGCAAACTGAGAATAGAACCGCAGCGCCTCGATGTTCGACACGTTGAGCTGGGTCGAGATGTGGACCTCCAGCCCGATCTTCCGGCAATATGTTATCGCAGCCATGTCCGAGGCGATGATGGCGTTCACTCCCGCCGCCTTGGCCGCGTCCAGAGCCTCCCGCATCGGGGCGAGATCATCCCCGTAAAGGACGATATTCAGAGTCATGTAGGTCTTGACTCCATATTCCCGGCAGATCTCCACGATCCTCGGCAGGTCATCCGGAGTGAAATTGTTCGCCGAATGCGAACGCATGTTGAGGTTGCCCACCCCGAAATAGACGGAGTCCGCCCCGCCTTGTATCGCGGCGTGCAGGCATTCGAAATTGCCGGCCGGCGACATTATCTCAAGTTCCTTCTTGTCCATTGTCTCTGAATATTATTCCTCAAAATTAGTCCATAAAATCGCCAAACACAAATTTCCTGTCTCCTTTTGTTCACAAAACCATGTTCAAATCCAGATATTTTCGCTAATATTGCAGATTGTGGCGGACTAATTCCACCGCGGATGACACTATGCGACTTAAAATAACACTTGAATATTTCACCTCTCCGGGAGAGGAACTGATTCTGGTTCTCTCCGACGGAAAATCAATAGCGATGGAATATGTTGCCGGAGGACGCTGGGAGGCTTCATTTGATGTGCCTTCAGACACGCCGGCTCTTGAATATTCCTTTGAACTTCATCGTGACGGGCAGTGTGTGCGCCGCGAGTGGGGACACCATTCGGTCCCTGAGCCTGTGGTTCGACAGGGCTCACCAACCATCGAAGGGGCCGGCGCTTCGACATGCTCAGCGACCGGCGCCCTTGAAATCCGTGACCGCTGGCAGGACCGTCCCGAGGATTCCCCGTTCTGGACCAAGGCTTTCACCGATGTGATTTTCAAGAGAAAGCAGTACTCGGCAAAGCGTTCCGGCAATGTGACATTCACCGTTCCGTGCGCGCGAATCCGTAAGGATGAGGTTTTGGCCATCACCGGCAGCGGCAAACGTTTCGGAGAATGGACGAAATTCGTTCCTCTGTCATGTTGCTCCGCCCCGATGTGGACCGTGACCCTTGATGTGAAAGCACCTTTTGAGTATAAGTTCGTTATCCTTGACGCAAAGTCCGGAGTCCCGAAGACTTGGGAGTCTGGTCCGAACCATCTTTTCGCCGATGTTCCGGCAAAGGGTAATTCCTTGGAAATCAGAGATTTCATTCCAAAGTTCGAGACCAAGCCTTGGCGCGGGGCCGGCACTGCCATCCCTGTCTTCTCCCTCCGCAGCGAGACAAGCTTCGGCGTGGGCGAGTTCAAGGATCTCAAGAAACTGGTTGACTGGGCCGCGCTCACAGGCCAGGGCATCATCCAGCTCCTGCCGATCAACGACACCACGATGACAGGAACATGGACGGATTCCTACCCTTACAACGCCAACTCGACATTCGCCTTGCATCCGCTGTTCATACATCTGCCTGACGCCGGGGTCAAGGCCGACAAGGGATATAAAGTCCTCCAAAAAGAGCTCAATGCTCTTCCTGTCGTTGATTATGAAAGGGTTAACAAAGAAAAAAATCTCCTTTTGAAAGAAGCCTTCGAGACTGGCGGACAAGAGGTCATGTCTGGAGCGGCCTACAAGAAATTCTATTCCGCCAACAAGGACTGGCTCGTTCCTTACGCCGCTTTCTGTGCGCTCAGGGACATCAACGGTACGCCGGAGTTCGGGAAATGGAAATCCCTTTCTGAATATTCAGAAACCAAGGTCAAGTCATTCTGTCGCAGGCACAAGAGCGATACGGATTTCTACTGCTACGTCCAGTTCTGCCTTGACGCTCAATTGAAGGAGGCTGTTGAATATGCCCACTCGAAGGGCGTGGCCATCAAGGGCGACCTTCCGATCGGAATCAGCCGCACGAGTGTGGACGCCTGGCAATTTCCGCATCTGTTCAACCTTGACTCTCAGGCCGGGGCACCGCCTGACGCTTTCGCTGCCGATGGCCAGAACTGGGGTCTTCCGACCTACAACTGGGAAGAGATGGCCAAGGATGGCTACGCCTGGTGGAAAGCAAGGCTCAGAAAGATGAGTGAGTATTTCGACGCGTTCCGGATTGATCATATTCTTGGATTTTTCCGCATCTGGGAGATTCCGATGGGAGTCAAATCGGGATTGCTGGGACATTTCAACCCTGCGCTCCCGTACTCCGCCGATGAACTCCGTGGTCGTGGGTTCAATCCTGACTCTCAACTGTTTGTGCCGGATCCGCATCGTGATGGATGGTATCATCCGCGCATCGCCTCGCAGAACACCGAGGACTATCAGAGGTTGAATGATTCTTTGAAGAATGCCTACAACGATCTCTACAATGATTTCTTCTACCATCGCCACAACGGTTTCTGGAAAGAACGTGCGATGAGAAAATTGCCTGCACTGTTGGATTCCACCGGAATGCTGGCCTGCGGAGAGGATCTGGGCATGATTCCGGCCTGTGTTCCGGAAGTGATGAAGGAACTGCACATCCTTTCGCTTGAGATCCAGAGGATGCCGAAGTCTCCTCAGAAGACATTTGACGAGCCGTGGACATATCCTTATCTGTCAGTCTGCGCGACCGGCACGCACGACACATCCACTTTGCGTGGCTGGTGGGAGGAGGACCGAACGATGTCCGAGCGTTTCTTCCACGAGATCCTCCACTGTGAGGGCCAGGCTCCGTACTTCTGCGAACCGTGGATCTGTGAACGGATAGTAAACCAGCATCTGAACTCGCCTTCGATGCTGTGTGTCCTCCCGCTTCAGGACTGGATGTCCATCGACGGTGAGGTCCGTTACCAGGGCAAGCCGGAGGATGAGCGGATCAACATCCCGGCCATTCCCCGCCACTACTGGCGCTGGAGAATGCACATCACCCTTGAGGATCTCCTGTCCCGCACCGATTTCAACCGCACCCTCCACGATCTCATTTCAGATTCCGGAAGAGGTTAGACATCGGTTTAAGACGCTCAAGAAAAAGAAATTCCCGAATTTTGCACGTTACCAAAATTCGGGAATTTCTTTTTCTCTGAGCGTTAGGATTAGACGTTAAGGAACATGAAAAAAAATAAGTTGCTTCAGATTAAGAGAAGATTTTCGAGGATAGATCTTTTTTTTGAAGAAGGAGTGTGCCGGTGGCACATGACTGATGAGAAAAGAGATCTAGACCGAAAAGATTCCTTAAGATGATGCAGGTTATTTTTTGAATGTTACTAATAATGGCATAGGCCTTAAAAATCTTGTCGCAGAGGTTGAATATTCGTAAATTTGATGTCTTAAATACAATTATTCAGTATGGCAAACATTGGTAACCCTTTCACTCCTGTCGGGAAAAAGGTGGTTCTCTGCGGATCCGGGGAACTCGGAAAAGAAATCGCGATCGAGCTTGAGCGCTATGGCGTGCACGTCGTGGCGGTGGATAAATATGCGAATGCTCCTGCTATGCAGGTGGCGCAATCGTCTCATGTCCTGTCAATGCTTGACGGGGATGCCCTTGCGGAGATGATCGAGAAGGAGAATCCGGATCTGATTATCCCAGAGGTGGAAGCGATCGCGACTCCAAAATTGATAGAGCTCGAAAAGAAAGGCTATACGGTCATCCCGACAGCCAACGCCACTTACCTGACAATGAACAGGGAAGGAATCAGACGCCTTGCGGCAGAGGAACTTGGAATTCCAACCTCAAAGTATGAGTTCGCCCAGACGGAAGATGAGTTCAGGGCCGCCGTGGGACGGATCGGTTTCCCTTGCGTGGTGAAACCGGTGATGAGTTCTTCCGGTCACGGCCAGAGTGTGGTACGTAATGAGTCTCAGGTCGCCGAAGCTTGGAGAATTTCCCAGGAGGGCGGACGTGCCGGTGGCGGGAAGGTCATCGTTGAGGGCTTTGTGGATTTTGACTATGAGATCACTCTGCTGACAGTCCGTCACTGCGCAGGAACAACTTTCCTCAAGCCTGTGGGGCATCATCAGGTTGATGGCGATTACCGTGAGTCCTGGCAGCCTCAAGGGATGAGTGCGGCGGCGGAGAAGAAGGCCCAGGAGATCGCGGGAAAGATAACTGACGCTTTGGGAGGCTACGGAATATTCGGAGTCGAGCTTTTCGTCAAAGGTGAAGACGTGATCTTCAGCGAAGTATCTCCAAGACCGCATGACACCGGAATGGTTACGATGATCTCGCAGGACATGTCTGAATTCGCACTCCATGCCCGCGCGGTTCTGGGTCTTCCTGTTCCGGAAGTACGTTTCTACGGACCGTCCGCTTCGAAGGCAATTGTCGTCGAGGGCGACACAACTGAATATGAGTTTCAGAATGTTGACAAGGTTCTTGAAGAGCCCGGAGTGCAAGTCAGATTCTTCGGGAAACCGGAGATCAGAGGGCACCGCCGCGTCGGAGTCATCCTCGCCACGGACGAGACTGTCGAGAAGGCTCTTCAGAAAGCCGAGAGAGCATATTCAAAACTTAAGGTGAAAGTCTATTAGGAATATCTTGTCTTGGGCATCATGCAAGTTTTGCCATGACATCTTCCCATACCTTGAGTCTGCCTGTCTCGTTGAGGATTTCGTGCCGCATTTCAGGATAGAGATGAAGGTCTGTGTTCTTGTAGCCCAGTCGCTCCATCAGGTCGGCGGCCTTGCCGATCGCTTTGTCGGAGATCCGGCATGGATCCTCTGCCCCGGAGATGAAATGTACCGGAAGACTTGGGTTCGACATCTTCCAGCCTTTCGGACTGTAGCAGTCCTTCATCAGATCCAAGAGGTTCTTGAAGCCATTGACAGTGAATGTGAACATGCAGTAAGGGTCATTGTGGTAGGCCTCAAGCGTGTCCTTGTCAGAGCATACCCATGCGGATGGATAGCCCTCGTCTTCGAAAGGCTTGTTGAAGGAACCGAACGACAGATTCTGGAGTAGAGGCGAGCGGTAATGTCCTCCTTTGAACAGTCCTATCAGGCTGGCCAGCAGACGTCCCGCACCGCCGGCAGGATTGTAGCTCGGGCAGCCGCACACGAATAGCGTGTCGATGCTGTCATCGTAACGCTTTGTGAACGAGCGCACGGCCATGGAACCCATGCTGTGTCCGAAAAGAGTGTACGGCAGAATGGGATAAGAGGCCTTGATCTCATTCTGAACCAGACGGATGTCCTCCACAAGAGCCCTCCATCCGCCTTTGTACATATACCCCAAATCCTCTTCGCTCCGGACGGTCTCGCCGTGTCCCCGATGGTCGTGGACAGCGCAGATGTACCCGTGCGAGGAAAGGTATTCCATGAAAGGAACATATCTCTCCTTGTGCTCGCACATCCCGTGCACGATCTGCACAATGCCTTTTGGCTCGCCGGCAGGCTCGCTGATGAGCATCGCCAATTGCAACCCGTCCGAGGACGCTTCGATTTTCCGCTTCAACATATTCATGGATTTAAATATTGCTCTGTGTCCCTTGGCTTTTGCCAAACAAAAAATTTACTGCATATCGTATGCCTTGACATCGACTGATTCCGTCTGGCGGAACTTCCCGAATCTCCAGTACACGCGGAACGTGTAGCTTCTGCCGAGTCTTTCAATGTAGTTATATTGCACAAAGTTGTCGTACTGGATCACACTTCTTTTCAGCCCTCCTTTGTGGAGAACGTCAGAGGCTGAGATTGAGACTCCTATGTGCGGACGTTTGAAGTACCTTGAGAGAAAGATTTCTCCTCTTGGCTCCATGATGAGTCTGGATGTCTGGACTGATGCCAGCGAAGGCATGATCTGAAGGGTTCCGTTCAGTTCAAACCATTCGGGATGCCAATTGACAGAGGTGAGGACCGACGGAGAGCTGAAAGTGTTCTTCCGGCCGGAAGGCAGTGTGGTGGTTGTCTTTTGATATGATGCGATGATGTTTATGCTCAATTTTTTACAAGGTGTCAAATTGGTCATGACCCTTATCCCGAAACTCTCAGAACCTCCAATATTGCAGAATGTGCTGGTGGCTACCCCGCTTTCATCAGTCGTCACTATTCTGGAAATCATGTCGCTGGTGTTTGAGTACGAGGTGGAGACAGACAAACCGCGCATCCATTTCAAGGCCGGATTCAGCATGTAGTTAAGGGAGTACATGTCAGTCCTCTCGCCTTTCAGGTCCGGATTTCCTGTCCGAATGTTGTAAGGGTTTGTCCGGTCCTCGTAGGGATTGAGCTGATTGATGCCCGGCCTTTGCACCTTGGTGGCGTAGGTTAATCCTAAACTACTCCGTTTTATACGCCAATTGAGGCCAAATGTGGGGTTCAGATTGAATGTGCTGTAATCAAGCGGAGAAGTGGTTGAACCGTTGAGAAAGTCGCCGGAATTTGAGAGGTACTCGCTGTTGAGAGACAACATGTAGCCCAGCTTTTTGTTGAATGCCTCTCCTAAGGCCGTCACATTGGCAAAGCAAACTTGCTGGTGATAGTCCAGACCCTCGATGTTCATTGGGGAAGAGGATTTGTTTTTATAGAACCTGTTGTAGTAGCCTCCATCCATCTTGAAAGAGGATGTGATGAGTCGGCTCGTCAGCAAGTTCCTCAATTCGAGCGATGCTTTCGCTCGGTGCTCCTTCATTCCGGAAGATGAAAACAATGAATAAGTCTCATAAGTCTCGTCTGATTCCCTCCATGAATCTTTGTAGGCATATTCAATGCCCCATTGATTCTTTTTCCTGCCTCTGATTCCAGTCGGAGCACCGAAATATCCGGTCAGACGCAGGACCCCGTTAAATCTGAATGGAGACTTGGATGAACCGACAGCGGTTGTCAGGTCTTTGTCCTTCATTGTGCCAGCCATGTCGTAAATAGTGGTTCTGGATTCGCTGAAGGATGTGGCATCGCTGTAGGAGGTGTTCAATGAGGCGTTGAACCGGATGCTTTCATTCGCGAAAGTTCTGAAGAAGTTCGACTTGATGTTGTGGGTTTGAGATTTGTCCCGATGGGATTGGCCGCTTTCTATCCTGCCGGTCTGACTGGCCGGATCGGTCATTTCCCTGACACTTTCGTCCTTGAGCGACGGGGCTTTGTCGTAGGAATAGTCATAGCCGAGCCCGATGCCGATCAGAGGTGTGTTGATCACCAAGTCGGCAGATGGATTATGCCTGTTTTTCGTGGTTGAGGTCATCTCAAGGTTTGAGGCGAATCCGTACGGAAGAGCCTTGGACAGAGAGATGAGCAGGATTGGTTTGTCGTTGTTGTACTCGATGTCTCCCGGCAGCACCACTTCCACCTGCTTCATGTGGTCGGCCTTGATGAACTCCATCGGGTATTGTCTGCGTTCGTTGATGAGGCCGCTTTCCGCATTGTCGATCAGAATCTTTGAGATGTTCTCGTTCTCGAATTTAAGTTTGCCGTTGGAGGCGGCCATCCGCAGTTCCGGAATGCGGGAGATCATCTCGGTCATATTGATCTTTGACGCGTCGGGGTCTTTTGACACGTCGTAGGTGATTCTGGTCCCTTTGCGGTTTATGAGAGACTTGGATTCGATCCCTGCGGATGCGATTTCCTCTCCGATTTCCAGATATATATTCCCAAAATCCACGTCCTCTCCGATGACTTTCAGGTCCAGAACTTTGGATTTGTGTCCTGTGTTCTCTACAAGAACCTTGTAAGTCCCGTCATTAACTTCGAAATTGAATATCCCGTCTTCCAATGTGATCGTTCTGGCGGCCCTTTCTCCTGTCACACGTGTCACATGGATCTTACAAAGGGCGAGAGGCGTTTCTTTTTTCCGCCCCTCCTCCAGAATTCTTCCTTTGACATGTCGTTTCCCGTTTTCTGGATTATTTGCCGTCAATGATTTACCGCCTCCTCCGATGACGATTCCGGCCGCGTCACCTTTCGCCGCTTGGGATGTCGAGCCTTGACTCTCTTTCTCATCGTTAGGCCGTAATGCGACCTCTCCGACCGGCAGATCTTTCCCTGCCACCTCAATCTTGACCCGACGGAGGGAAAAACCCTTTTTGAGAACCATCAATGAATATTCCCCCGAAGCCACCTTGACAGAAAAGGTTCCGTCATTACCTGAAACGACTCTGGCAACCTCTTTCCTGGACGCGTCTCTGACAAGGATCGTCGCCTCCGCCAAAGCGCTGTCTCTCCCCTCGACCTTCACAACTCCCGAAACAACATATTCAGTGGTGTTCTGTGAATATGCTTTCCCGGTCGGCAGGAGTGCAAGCACGATCAGGAACAACACTGCACTGAATGCCTTTTTGCTAACCTTTATAATCCCCATCGCTTTGGCAAAAATGGTAGATGACGTCGGTAAAGCTATCTACAGTATATAGACTGGAGTAGTACAATGCGTCTGCCTCATTAAAACTTATGCCAAAGAATCCCTCGCATTCCAAGATCAGTTGCAGCATGTCAAATGAGTCAAGGCCAAGGTCTTCCATTAAAAGCATATCGTCTTGAATATAACCTTCCTCGACATCAAGAATTTCAGAGATCATTATCTTTATCTCCGCTTTGACTTCATCTCTTGAGTAATTATAAGGCGATTTGTCGGCATTTTGAATAACGATTGGTGGGTTAGAAACACCTGTCGCTTTTGACTCATTTGCCGCAGCCATTGACATCATGATGAATGCTGACAGTGTAATGTATTTGATTTTCATAAAGTGGTAGAATTAATTATTTCGCTAAAGATAGTTATTTTTTAAGGATTATGACTTGATGATTGATTTCAGTTTGGGCCATAAATCAATTTAAAATTTTTCTTTTGGTCGAATTTATTTGCGAATTTAGGGAATAAGCCTACATTTGTTCCGAAAATTACAATAAAATTCGACTAAATGAAAAGAATGATTGTACTTGCAGCGGCCATTTGCGCCGCCGCTTTCACCGCCAAGGCTGGCGGCTATGTCACGAACACTAATCAGAATGTGGCGTTCTTGAGGAACCCGGCGCAGAACGCCGTGATAGGAGTTCAGGGAGCATATTTCAATCCGGCAGGAATCGGATTCATGGACAATGGATGGCATTTGGCGTTCGATGTCCAGACGGCACTGCAGAGGCGTTACACGACATCTACTTACGAGCCGCTCAAATACGGTGTGGACAACGAGGGCAGAGGGTACAAGAAATACACCGGCAAGTCCTTCGTGCCGGCTCTTCCGCATTTGAGCCTAGCTTTCAAGCACGACAATCTGTTCGCGTCATTCCATTTCGGAGTGGTCTCCGGAGGCGGCAAGGCGAAGTATGATCAGGGGCTCGGATCGTTCGAGGCTCCGGTCGCGATGATCCCGGCGCTGATCAATAATTTGGCTGGCTCCCAGATGGTTACCGGCTACGATGTCGATGTCAACCTGACCGGAGAACAGTACAACTTCGCGGGCCAGCTGAACATCGGCTACAAGATCAATCCGCAATGGAGCGTCTCCGCCGGCGTGCGTCTTAACTACATTTCCAACTACTATCTCGGAAGCCTGAGGAACATCCAGTTACAGTTCGGAGGCCAGATGCTTCCCGCAGCGAATGTGCTGGGCGCGGCTGTGTCAGCGATCTCCGGAGGACTGATCCCGACTGAAACCGCTGTCGGAATGGTCGGCGGACTTGTAAGCGACAAGGAACTTGACGCACATCAGAAAGACATCGCCTGGACTCCGGTCCTTTCGGTGGACTACAAGACCGGCAAGTTCAATTTCTCGGCCCGCTACGAGTTCAACACGAAAGTACGCCTGAAGAATGACACAAAGGCGAACACCACAGGAATATCCCAGTTCGATGACGGCAAGGAGATCGCCGCCGACATCCCCGCCAACATCAACATCGGTGCGGAATATTCAGTCAAGCCGAATTTCAGGGTCGCTCTCGGCGCCAACTACTATTTCGACAAGCAATCGAAGCAGTACAACAACGAGACCGGCCTTAACGATAAGCAGAACTATCTGAAACACAATTCATTTGAAATTCTCGGCGGACTTGAGTACGACCTCAGCGATGTCGTGACCCTCAGCATCGGCGCCAACAGCAGCACATTCGGCTTCGGCAACGACGCGAAGTACATCTCCGACCTCAGCTACACCACCAGTTCAATCTCGGGCGGCCTCGGCGCAAGGTTCCACGTCAGCCCGAAAGTCGCCATTGATTTGGGAATATACAAGACGTTCTTCATGCACTTCACCAAAGAACAGGCCGACTACGGCGGAAACGGAGCCCTGATCGCCGCGAAACTCTCCCCGGTCCTCGGCCAGTTGGCCCCGGCGGTTCCCGGCCTTGCCGAGAAACTCGATGTCAAGAACCTCCAGATCCCCGGTCAGGATGACTTCTACCGTACAAGTATCGTCGGCGGCATAGGCGTGACCTTCAAGTTCTAGTGAAGCCACGTCGAAGCCTCCTGATTTGAAATCTTTGAATATGTCTGCCGTCATAGGCGGGCATATTCAAAAGCCGTGGTGGATAATTTATTAATACACAACTAATTAAAAGGGTATCCTCACTACCGAAGGACACACCTTACTAAAACACTTATTATAAAGATGTTAGCCTCCACACATCTGAATCTGAGGGATTATTCGTAAATTGCGGATAATATGGAAAAGGTCAGAATCTGGTGCGGAGGTGAGGATGCGCTTCCGACGGTTTACATGCATTCGGTGGCCGGGGACGGTCACTGTGTCTGGGAAGCGTGCCGGCGAATTGGTTGTCCGGACTTTAATATGGTGTCCATCTACGATTTTGATTTCGATGGAGACCTGACACCATGGCCGGCCCAAGGGGTTCGTAAAAGACAGCCTCCATTCAAGGGAAACGCAAAGAGTCATCTGGCCGAGATGCTGGACAGAATCATGCCGGAAGCGGAGGACCTGTTGCCAGCCAAGTCGCTCTACAACGCACTGGCGGGATATTCATTGGCAGGACTTTTCGCCCTCTGGAGCGTCTGGCAGACTGACCGTTTCACACGGCTCGCCTGTGGCTCCGCATCTTTCTGGTACCCAGGGTTCCTTGAATATGCCGTCTCGCACCCGATGGTCAGACAGCCGGACTTCGTCTCCCTGTCGCTTGGAGACAACGAAAGCGACACCCGGCATCCTGTCATGAGTCAGGTCGGGAAATGTACGGACAAGGTTCTGGAACTTCTTACCGAGCGGAACATTCCGTATTGCTTCGAGATAAATCCAGGCAACCATTTCACCGAACCGGACCTGCGCCTCGGCAAGGCCATCTCACGGATGCTGGCCGGGCAAAATTTCATAAAAGACTGACAATCAGCAGGTGAATGATTTCTAAGCAGTTATATATTCACTCCCTCCCGTTTCGACCGGCAATAAACTGTTATCAGCAATAGAACAGCAAATCGCGCATCACGCCAAGAGTGACGCGCAGGGGCAATGCAAGGAGATATAGAAGTAGCGGCGAGCTTGCCTCTCCTGTTATCTGAGTACCAAGAGAGACGCGCAGGGCAATGCAAGGGACCGGTGGGGAAGAAACTTGAGACTGAGGTGGAATATTCATGAAGAATATTGCGGGAAGGCGATGCAAGGAACGGTTATTGCTGGATTTGGTGATTGGTTTATCCACGCGGCGGGCAATAGCCGCTTGAATGAATATATTCACTGAAGGCAATTGCCTGCCTGATTACAAAAGAGATCATGAACAAGACAGCGAGAAAAGTTGTGCTTTCAGTGATGGCGGCGGCCATGCTGATGTCGTGCGGCACAGCGAAGAAGAGCGGACAGAGCAACATCGGAGAAACCAGCAGAGAAGAAGACATAGAGAATATAGACAGTGACTTTTTGATTCTTACGGACGGGCAGAGAGATCTTTTGACGAAGAACAACACTTTCGCGCTCAACCTGTTCAACAAGGTTTCCGGAATGGATTCCGGAGTGATCTCACCGCTGAGCGTCACCGGCCTCATGACGATGCTTGCAAATGGTGCGGACGGAGAGACCAAACAGGAGATTCTGAACGCTCTCGGATTCAGCGGAGCCTCGATGGACGAGATCAACGCGCTCTACAGCTACATCATCAAAAAGGCCGGAAAGTTGGATCCAGCTACAACGGTCAGCATCGCGGACTACATCGCCGTCAACAAGAACTACAAACTGAACGAAGAGTACACCCGGACAATCAACGACTGGTTCAAGGCCGAGATCCAGAACCTTGATTTCACTTCGAAAAAGACAACCGGCATCATCAACGGCTGGTGCTCAGACCACACGGACGGGATGATTCCTAAGATCATCGACAACGTCGAGCCGAGCGCCGTGGCCTACCTGATGAACGCCATCTACTTCAACGGCTCATGGGCTGAGAAGTTCGACGCGAAGGACACCAAGCTTGAGCGGTTCAAGGGCTACACCCGTGACATCAAGAAAGTCCGGATGATGCACAGGAATGATGAATGTCTCTACACCGCCAACAAGACTTACTCCGCCGTCAGGATTCCTTACGGCGACGGCACATTCTCGATGACGGTACTTCTGCCTAACGAGGACAAGTCGATTCAGGGAATGATGAAGGTACTCAGCGCCAAGGAGATTTCGAAGATCCGTCAGAACATGGAGAACTGCAAGGTGGACCTCAAGCTGCCTAAGTTCACGACCGAGGTCGAGCAGCCGCTCAACGACATCATCTCCAGTCTCGGAGCGTCCACGATGTTCAAGCCGTCAGCTGATTTCAGTAAGATGGCGGACGGGAATATGTTCGTCTCCAAGATGTTGCAGAAGGCCAGGATCGAGGTGAGCGAGGAAGGCACCAAGGCCGCCGCCGTCACCGCCGCGATCATGACCATGTCCGCCCTCGCCCCTGAACCTCGTACAGTTGAGTTCCACGCCGACAGGCCGTTCGTGTACTTTATCAGCGAGTCCCGCACCGGCGCGATCTACTTCATGGGGCAGTTCACCGGCAGCGAGATCTAAGTCTATTCCAGGTTCATGTTCATTCTCTAAAGTGTCAACCATTCTTAGGAAGTTAAATAATTACACGCCAAATTTCCAATCAAAATAAAGCCAAATTTCCAAATATAAATCCGCCATTTTTCCAAAAAAATATTCAAAATGAATTGAATTACAAAGAAATGCACTATCTTTGCACCAAAATGATTATGCAATAACTTATCATTCTATAGGGGTTACTACATCATAAAATCCGCCACACGGTTCTGTGGCTCACCAGATACCGTCAGACACAGCATAATCTTCTTTGGAGGAAACAGTCGAACCTGATGTTTTGACTCTCGCCACTCAGTGCGCAAGTCGAGAATGATCAAATATATTTGTACTGCCAGGATGGTCGGCAGGATGAGCATTTGCTCCGATAAACCGTCTGCCTGATCTAATATCTTCGCCGGAGGTGAGTGGCAAGAGTGGAGTTTTCGTCAGTGCTGAATCTAATGCAACTTCGGCTGCAATTGTTGGTGGCCAGAGGAGTGTACTGTTTGGCAAAGGATTGATAACGACATGGTGACACATCATCAGTTATCTCTCAGTAAGATGCGGAATGCAGACCTCCCATCTTGGCTCATCTATATGGGAACGTCCGCCGAAATAGCATTCTGCCGGAGACGATCGCCTACCTAAAAAGCGACAATCCGAAAGATCCTGACTACGAGTCTTTAATGAATATGGAAGCGCAGCTTCAGTCCTTCAGGACTCTTGACGGAAAGCCGTACAGGCTCGTTCCGCTCCCGAAGCCGGAGCAGATGTTCCTGGACGATTATCCGCTCCCTGCATCCTACGCCAATTTTCTGATCATCAACGGAGCGGTCCTCGTGCCGGGCTCCGGTTCAGAGCTCGATGAGGTCGCACGCACCAGACTTCAGGAAGTGTTCCCGGACAGAGAAGTAATCGTCATCGATTGCCGTCCTCTCCTCTCCGGCCACGGCGGCCTCCACTGCGTCACGATGCAGTTCCCGGAAGGTTGGTTGGAATAACGGTCACTTCTCGCTCACCTTAACCTTTGAGATAAGATCAAGAAGCTGGGCTCTGTAGCCATAAGGATCGAAAGAGAGTCCTGACTTCACAAGTTCCGAAGCCATCTCAAGGGTAGCGTCACCTTTATATTCAGAACCAAGAAGCACCAGTCCGTAAGCGGCGACTCCCGAAGCGAATGACAGGTCCGAGGACATCTGTCCCTCGTCCACCTTTATGTCAACCGAAAGCGCCTGACTCTCAGTGTCCAGAAGAGATTTCTTGTAACGGCAGTCGAACTTGCAGCAGTTTTCGCCATCCTTATAGTTTTCTGTAGGTACAATCTCATAGAGAGCTGTGATAGTCTGTCCGGCACCGATCTCCCCGGCATCCTTAGAGTCATCCTCGAAATCCTTGTTGTCCATCACGCGCCTCTCATAACCGATAAGACGGTAACTTTCAATCATATCCGGATCGAATGTGACCTGAACCTTGGTGTCGTTGGCGACGGAAACGAACTTTGATCTTTCCTGAACAAAGACCTTGGCCATCTCCTCCTCGGAATCAATGTACTGGTAGGTGCCATTGCCCTTGACGGAAATCTTCTTCATCATCGCATCGTTAAGGTTGCCGGAACCGAAGCCACAGGCTGTCAGGTATATTCCCTTACGAGCATAGCCTTCAACCAGTTCGGTAAGAGCGTCAGAATCTGTCACTCCAACATTGAAATCACCGTCCGTGCCAAGGATGACACGGTTGTTGCCATCAGGAATATAATTGGACAACGCTTCCTCATAAGCCATCTCGATCGCTTTTCCGCCGGCCGTAGAACCCGAAGCGCTCAATTTTCCAATGGCCGCCTTGATCTTCGCGGCATCCTTGACAGGAGTCGACTCAAGCAATTTGCGGACAGCTCCGGAATATGTCACAATGGAAATCCGATCTTCCGGCTGAAGGTAGTCCAAAAGTGTGACCAAAGAGGATTTGAGGAGCTCAAGTTTGTCCTTTGAGCTCATCGATCCGGACACATCGACCAAGAATACATAGTTCGAAGCCGGAAGTTCATTGTCATTCAAAGATTTACCTTTCAGTCCGAGCCTGAGGAGCCTATGCTCCTTATTCCAAGGACAAAGCCCTGTCTCGGCATTGATCGCCACCAGGTCAGATCCGGTCGGTTCAGGATAATCAAACGTGAAATAATTCAGGAACTCCTCTATCCTGACGGACGCTGGTTCGACAGCCCAGCCGTTTTTGACATATTTCCTCATTATGGTGTACGATGCCCCGTCAGCGTCGATGGAGAACGTGGAGACATTCTGATCCTTTGTCTTGACAAACGGATTCTCGGCGATCTTGTCGAAACGGTCACCACCGGTCATCGCTTCAGCAGTTCCGTTCATCCCGGGGGCATAACCCAAGAAGTCACTGTCATTGGAAATGGCGCAGGAATACACCGCCAAGGATAAAGCGGCAATGGTTACAAGTCTGATCATAGTTTTCATAACATCATATTTTTAAAGTCACAACTTACTAAATGTAAAACTTGTAAAACCTTGCATATATTATGATGAAAAAACTTATATGCCGCCTCCTAAGTGACCGCAGAACAGGAAGTGACATAATGATCAGAATGAATATGACAGCGTCAGCCCGAAAGTGTGGTAAAGGGCTCTTTTCTTAGGATAGAAATCGTAGAAATCAGTTCCGTTATAGCTCAAGTTTCTGACGCTGGAGTACATATCAATGTCGTTCAGCGAATAACTCAGGCCGATTCCCCAATCACTGAATGAGAACAGGATCGTGCCGCGGCACTGCCAAAAGACGCTGCGCCCGCCCCAGCCACGGACATATTCAGTATTCGTGTCACCGGCTTCGTTGGACAGAAGCACCTCTCTCCTAGAGAAAGGTATCGCGAAGACAGCCCCCGTTTCCACAAGGCAAGCGATCCGGCAACGCCCGGACTCCAGCAGATCCGGAGTCTTGAATATTCCCGAAAACAGAAATTTCGGAGCCAGTGCGTCTATATTCCATTCATCCTCCTCGCCAGATGTCATCTGCCACTGATCATAGTCAGAATCAGCGATATAGCCGCTCGGCATATTCTTCCCCATAAAGCCCACTCCGCACGACACGCCTCCGCCAAGGGCCACGTACCGGTTCAGAAAATGATGCCAGGTCACCTCCATCAGGCCGTATTCGTTGGTGGAATAGCCAAAGTTGAACCGGAGCAGTTCCTTTTCAGTGGCCGCTCTCTCCCTTTGGGCAACTTTCACATCCACTTCCCGCGCCGGCGACGAAATTGTCACAAGCAACAAGAATAAAGACAGGATGTGACTTTGATGATATCCGAACATATTCCTATAATTTAATCGACTCGTGTCCGCAGGCCGTTATTTGCCGAGAAGATCACTGACGTAAAACATTCTCTCGCCTTGGTTTTTCAGCGAATATAAGACATTTTCCGGAACCATCATCCGAAAAAAGATGTAACTTTGCCTTCAAACCACTGTAGAGAATACAAGAATACCAATGATAGACAATATGAGAAAGCACCTTCAATTTTTACTGGCAGCATGCCTGCTGGCATCAGGGGCATATTCCGTTCATGCGCAGAACAGGGCCGACCGTCAGAATCTTGAGAACGAGGACTCATTCTCGATGATTATCCTCGGGGACCCGCAGGGCTACACCAAGTACGACATCAACCAACCGATCTTCGAGCTCTGCACAGCTTGGATCGCGGAAAATGTGGAGCATCTGAACATCAAGGCTGTGCTCTGTACGGGAGACATGGTCGAGCAAAACGAGAACATCACGATGAACCGCAAGATGCTGAACCAGACAAGCCGGGAGATGTGGGAATCCGCTTCACGTTCGATGGCGAGGCTTGACGGCAAAGTCCCGTACATCATCTCCGGTGGAAACCACGATTATGGCTATCAGAAGTCCGAAAACGGACGGACCAAACTTCCTGAATATTTCCCTTTCGAGCGCAACTCGTGCTGGCGTGACTGCCTCGTCGCTGATTTTCCGAACCGCAACGGGGACATCTCCATGGAGAACGCGGCGTTTGAGTTCCACGACAAGAACTGGGGAGACATCCTGGTCATCACAACCGAGTTCGCCCCACGGCCGGATGTTCTTGACTGGGCAAGGGATCTCGCGGGAAGTGAAAAGTTTCGTGGACATAAGGTCATCGCCATGACCCACAGCTATCTCAAGCAACGTTCAGCGGAATATACTAAAAACACAAGTTATAAGATTACCCCTCAGACCTCAGGGAAGGATTTCTGGGACAAATTCGTGTCCGTCAGCCCTAACGTGGTGTTGGTCGTTTGCGGACACACCGGCAAACCGGGCGATTTTGAGGACGCTGTGGCTTACCGTGTGGACAAGAATACGGCCGGCAAGAACGTACATCAGATGATGTTCAACGTACAGATTTCCGGCGGTGGTTGGGAAGGCAACGGCGGAGACGGCTGGCTAAGAATCCTGGAATTCATGCCAGACGGCAAGACAGTGAAGGTGAAGACATATTCCCCACTCTTCGGAATCTCTCCTTCCACAAAACATCTCGCACACCGTACCGGAGCCTGCGACCAGTTCGATATGCTGATCGATTTCTGACGCATCTCCTTGAGACAGGCAGGCTGAACCTGAGAAAACTCGTTATGTGGCGCGACGGGCTGACTATCTGACTGACTTGCCGAGAAGATAGGCAGACTTCAGGGAAGGATGGCCTTCAATCTCACCCATACCGGTCACTCCGCCGGCGAATACCGTACCAGCAAGATGCGCATGCTCAAAGCAGGCAATCCAGCCTCCAAGTCCGGTGATAGCCCGTGACGGTGCCTCGACATCGTCCTCTGCGGCCGACGACAGGAAGTAAATGTCTCTGAAATGGTAGTCCATCGTGTAAAGAGGATTCGCACGGTCCAGAAGCGTCTTCATCTGGCCGCTCATCTCATAGTAATATATAGGTGTGGCAAAACAGATGGCATCAGCCTCGTACATCTTCCGCACGATCGCCGAAGCATCGTCATCCTTGATCACACACTCCTGGGTCTTCTGGCAGACCAGACAGCCTTTGCAGAAACGTATGTCCTTTCCTCTTAACGTCACCTTCTCCACCTCATTGCCAGCCTCCTGAGCGCCTCTGACAAACTCATCGGCCAACGCCTCCGAATTACTCCTCGGCCTGAGACTGGTCGAAATCACAAGCACTTTCTTCATAAGAATCAATCTTTACCAAATCAACCGCTAATTTACACATAATCCGGCAATTTTCCCACAGTGAAGCCCAAGTGCTTAACCATCAAAGACTAGCGTGTTCTCCTCCAGTAAGATTACGCCAAGGACAAAGTACTAACCTGCAGTCCAGCAAGCATCTACACGGAACTCTGTGACAATAAGCGAGTGATCGCAAAGGAACTGTCCTTCAATTCATTAAGCATTCTCCTTCGGTTGGATTCAACCAAAGGAGAAAGGCCAAGCGCCTATTTTTTAAGTAGTTGCCGAAAACGGGCTGTAAGCATCTGGTGCGACAACGTCTCAAAAGGGCATCCCATCACGGTCTTTCAGGCACGGTAACTGAGCCTATCGAAGTGACTTTGTCAAGCGATAAGTTATAGTGGCAGTACACGTAATGAATACCTTCCAGTCACTTCATTAAGTTCCTGGTCACTCTGACAAGCTCAGCGACCAAGATCTGTTCAGGCAAAACCGCCATGCCACTTGGCAGTTCAGTTCCCGGTAACTTCTTAAAAATCTGCAACTTGATAGAACAGGTCGTCATCGTACTTCGGGGTTCCGGCCATTTCGACAAACTCATGGACCAAGCTCTGTGACCGGATTGATTCCGAGATATTATTCGTAAATTGCGGGTGATATGGAAAAAATCAGAATCTGGAGCGGAGGCAAGACAGCGCTTCCGACGGTTTATATTCATTCCGTGGCTGGGGACGGGCACCAAGTTTGGGAGGCGTGCAGGCGGATCGGCTGCCCGAACTTCAATCTGGTGTCGGTTCATGATTTCGATTTCGAGGGCGAGCTGACTCCATGGACGGCTCCGGGAGTCCGCAAGGGGCAGCCACCATTCAAAGGAAACGCGGAGCGGTATCTGACGGAACTGCTGGACAGGATTATGCCTGAAACGGAGGCCAAACTGGTTGAAACACAATCTGATTGTTTATTACGATAAACAAACTAGTATTGAATTTGTTTATCGCAGTAAACATATAGTATTTTCAAAAGGTCAATATGACCTTCCCTGGAAAAGGTTGACACTTTTGGGTGGTTAAACTAGATTGTTTT
>OQVQ01000278.1_pt1 | contig 24862 bp, 27 predicted proteins | sample 1691491 | NCBI WGS metagenome assembly OQVQ01 (sample SAMN03418252, study PRJEB22391) | human gut metagenome | biome: human-gut; feature: organic feature; material: feces | host: Homo sapiens | place: Tanzania | collected 2013-01
CCCATCATGCGCGAAGTTCCCTTAAGTGTGTGCAGGGTACGCAGAATGAGTTCAATAAGTTCTGAATCTGTATTCACCTTGGAAAGTTGCCGTACTGAATCTGAAAATTTATTTATGAGTTCCTGCGCTTCATCGGTATATTCGTTTAAAAATTCGCTTCTATCTATTTTCATAAGCACTCTCCGAAAGTGTAAGTTTTTTGCAAATATTTATAAAATAGGAAGGGCTGAACGATTCTAAAAGAAAATCAAATTCAGTTTTATTTGCGTCCAGATATTTCTGAAGTTTTGCCAAACACTTTTCAAAACTGCGTGACGCGTCTTTATCAAGTCCCTGTTCCTTTAACATTATTCCATTGTTAAAAAATGCAGGCCAGAAAGAGGGGCACAAAGACTGTGCAGATTCAAAATATTCTTTTGCTTCATCATAACGTTTTGCCGACTTTAACACCATCGCTATAAAATAATCCTGATAGAACTTTTTTGACATTGGAAGTGAAAGATTTCTTGCAGTAAGCTCTGCTTCAAAATAATTTTGTTTTGCAAGAAATGAATTTATTTTTTCATAGGCAGCCTTCGGATCATCACATTCTTTGCTATGATTTAAATTCTGTTGCGCAGGAATTTTCTTCTGCTTTTGGCTTTTAACAGAGGCAACGTTTACTGCATTTGAGTTTTTCAAACTGTCCGTATTCTTAATGCAGTTCGTTTCACAAACCGACGTCTGTTCGCCGGCTGTGCCTTCTGTTTTCTGAAGATAAAATACATTTCCCCGGTTTTTCTTTTCCATTCCGCGCGGAATAATCGAATCTTCTATACAGCAGATTTCACCTACAGAAAGAAAAAGAAGTCCGCCTGGAACAAGTTTTTTGCACGCGTTTTCAAGAATATGTTTTCTGAGCGGAATGTCAAAATAAATAAATGCATTTCTAATAAAAATAATATCTACCTTACCAAAAAAATCCGGCGGGTTCTGTTCCTTTAAATTATATCGTATTATATAGAAGAAAGTTTTACATTTTTGCGAAATTCTGAACTCGTCGTCGCAGAAAGTGCCGCAATCTGTTTCTTCAAGAAGATGTTTGTATTTTGAACCGTCATTATTAAACGAATACTTTTTGTATATTCCGTTTCTGAAAAACTCAAGTTCGCTACTGTCTATGTCAGAAGCAAAAACTTCGGGAACAGCACCGCAACTTAACGCAAGCGCACAAAGCGACAACGGTTCTTCTCCTGAAGCGCAGGCACCGCTCCAGATTTTTACGCAACGTCCCTTAAACTTTGGAAAAAACTGTTCGTGCAAAAAATCAAATTGAATCTGTTCCCTGAAAAAATATGTTTCATTTACTGTCGCACAGTTTATAAGCTCGTCAAATTCTTTTGTTCCGACAACAAGTTTTTGCACATAATTTTCAAGAGTCGTTTTGTTTTCAGAAATTTTATTTTCTATATATCTTACAATATTTCTTTCGTGTACTGTGCCGATTTTTATTCCGCAGTAATCATTGATTCTGGGAATGATGACATTAGAAACTATTTCCTGCGTCATGCTTTCCTCTCCAGAAGTTCTTTTACCCTGCATCCAATCTTGTAAAGAGGAAGCTGTTCGTCAATAAACCCTGCGTCGTATGCAGCTTTTGGCATTCCGTAAACTACACATGTTTCGGCAGACTCGCCAATTGTGTAACCGCCGGCTTTTTTTATTGCACCGCAACCTTCAGCACCGTCGCTGCCCATTCCTGTCAACAAAACGGCGAGACATTCTTTTGCAAAAACCTGCGCGCCACTTTCAAACATTTTGTCTACTGCTGGTCTTAAAAAATTTACAGGCGCACCTTTGTCCAGATGAATTCTGACTGTTCCACAAGCGTCGCGCACAAAAGTCAGATGACTGTCGGAAGGTGCAAAATAAGCAGTGCCTGCTCTGGGAACTTCTCCGTCGGCCGCAAGACTTACAGAAATTTCTTCTGTCTTGTCCAGCCACGAAACCATATTTTTGTCAAAAGTTGAATCAATGTGTTGTGTAATAAAAACCGGAACTCCAATACTGCCACCAAGTGAGTCCAGCAGCGTCTTTAAAGTTTTTGGTCCGCCGGTAGAAACTCCAACCAGAACTGCACTGAACTTTGCACCGCCCAAATCCGGAACATTTGTTCTGATGCTGTACAATTTTCCTGAACCGCATGAACTTGTGCTACTCTTTGCATTTTTTAGATTTTTCGCGCGCAAAATTTTTTCTTTGACTTCATGAACAAATTTATTCTGTGCGCCAAGAGTCATTGACATAAAGTCGGGCTTAAGAAACTTTACATCTGCAGAACAAAACAAATCGCAGTTGTTTACAGACAAAAGCACCGTAACAGTCTGTGTCGGTTGCAAAGAACGCAAAACATCACGCATTCCCGCAAGTTCTTCATCATAAACAAGTACATCCGGTTTTTCACGCGCAAGACTCTGCTGAATTTCCTGCGCATTTGAACATACAGCTACAACAGAAAATTCTTTGTCATCATTAAATATCTGCTTTTCTACAGAACGTATTACTGCCGAACCGTCTGCCAAAATTACACGGATCATCTGCAGGCCTCCAGAAATTTTATTGGTTCAACAAGAAGCTGCATTCCGCCGTCAAGAAAAGAACACGCAAGAATTCCGTTATTGCAAAAATAATTTTCAAGTACACCGCAAAATTCCTTGGGCTCATAATCATCTTTATTCACAACACGGCACAGGGCTGACGTCAAAGCCGTAACTGTCTGATCACCATTTTTTATTTGTATTGAAGTCAATGTATGCGGACTATTCTGAAAAGTGCATTTATACAAAAGTGCTGCTTTGTCAAAATCAAATTCACAACTGCTATTCTGTTTACAAAGAGAAGCTGTAACAATTCTGTTCTTTTCGATAAGAAATTCTATTGTGTTGTATCTTAGCGAAATCAATTCATCATGAGGCTTCAATATCTTTTTCTACCTTTTCTATAAACGCAAGCGGATTCAAGACAAGCACTTCTGTTCCGTCGAATTCGAAAGAACATTCGTAGTAACTCTGGCCTTCTGAATTTGAAAAATATTTTAACTTTGAATCAGCGATTGTCTGGAATTCAAGAACGTCAGTTATTCTAAAGCAGATGTGCGACTCGCTTTTTAAAACAATAAACAGTGCGGAATTTTGTTTTGCGTCCCCAAGTAAAGGTGAAGGGTCAATGACAGCATAAGGCTCACCGTAACGGTTTAATATTCCATCGATATATTCCGGAACAAACGGCAGCGAAAAAACAGGCACATTTCTTAAAATTTCTTTTACTTCTGAAGAAAGAAGCGCATATTTTTTTTGACCGGTAGTAAAGACAAACCAGGTTCTTTCTTGCACAGAATTGTCTGCCATAAATCTCTCCTATAAATGTTCATGAGTAAATCTTCAGATTTAGGAATGAACATTTATGTACATTCGCAACAAAGTGAGAATGTACAGTTAATTAAGTTAAAAAAGCCGACGCCATTTCGGCGGATTTTTTATACTCACTCCTATAAAATAGTATTTGTTAAAGCAATTACGATTGCCTTATTTTAGTATTATTCGCGCGTATTTTCAAGGGAGAAAGGGCAACCTGAACGCAGACGAACTTTTTACGAATTCCTTTTTGAACAGCGTCATAAAATATGATTCGGAATAATCTGCAATTTCGCATACAGAAATTTTGCGGTTAAAGTTTTTGTAAGTCGCAGATTTTTCATCGCTGTTTACACCGCCTCGTCTTCTAAAAAAAGCGCATTTCTGTTAGAATAGAGTTATATGAACACGAATTACACTACACAGATGGACGCAGCCCGCAAGGGAATTGTTACACCCCAGATAGAAGCCGTTGCAAAAAAAGAATACATGGACGTAAACAAGCTTATGTCACTTGTTGCCCAGGGAAAAGTTGCAATTCCGGCAAACAAAAAGCACACCTGCCTTAACCCAGAAGGAATCGGAAGTATGCTCCGTACAAAGATAAACGTAAACCTTGGGGTATCGCGCGACTGCAAAGACTACGATATAGAAATGCAAAAAGTTATGAGCGCGGTTCAGCTTGGAGCCGAAGCAATCATGGATCTTTCCAGCCACGGAAACACGCAGCCGTTCAGACAGAAACTTACAGCAGAATGTCCCGCAATGATAGGAACAGTTCCGGTTTATGACAGCGTAATTCATTACCAGAGAGATCTTGCCACTCTTACTGCCAAAGATTTTATAGATGTAGTGCGCCTTCATGCACAGGACGGAGTGGACTTTGTTACCGTTCACTGCGGAATTACACGCAAGACAATTGAACAGATTAAAACCCACAAGCGCAAGATGAATATTGTAAGCCGCGGAGGAAGCCTTGTTTTTGCATGGATGAGCATGACAGGAAACGAAAATCCCTTCTACGAGTATTATGATGAAATTCTTGATATCTGCGAGGAATATGACGTTACAATTTCTTTGGGAGATGCCTGCCGCCCGGGATGTCTTGCAGATGCAACCGATGTCTGTCAGATAGAAGAACTTGTTCGCCTGGGGGAACTTACCAAGCGTGCGTGGGAACACAATGTGCAGGTTATGGTAGAAGGACCGGGCCATGTTCCGCTCGACCAGGTTGCGGCGAATATGAAAGTGCAGCAGACTATCTGTATGGGCGCGCCGTTTTATGTACTTGGCCCTCTTGTTACTGACATTGCACCCGGTTACGACCACATTACAAGCGCCATTGGAGGTGCAGTTGCGGCAATGAACGGAGCCGCCTTCCTTTGCTACGTTACTCCGGCTGAACATCTTGCCCTTCCTAATGTAGAAGATGTAAAACAGGGAATTATTGCATCACGTATTGCGGCCCATGCAGCAGATATTGCAAAGGGAATACCGCACGCACGCGATATAGATGACAAAATGGCAGATGCCAGACGAAAGCTGGACTGGGAAGCCCAGTTTGCGTGCGCGCTCGACCCCGACACAGCAAGAGCCGTTCGTGACAGCCGCAAACCCGAAGACGACCACAGCGACACATGCAGTATGTGCGGCAAATTCTGTTCGGTACGCAGCATGAACAAAGCCCTCGCCGGCGAAAACATAGATATTCTGTAAGGAAAAAAACATTTACGCTATGGGAATGCATAATATTTACGAAAACGGCCTGCGCTTTGAATGCAAAAGATGCTCTTACTGCTGCGGTCATTCCCCGGGATTTGTGTACCTTTCACAAAAAGACGTATATCTTTTAAGCCGCCATTTTAATCTTTCCCAGAAAGAATTTATAGAAAAATACTGCCGCTGCGCAAACTACTACGAAGGAAAACAGGTCGTTGCCTTAAAAGAAGAAAAAAACTACGACTGCACACTCTGGAAAAACGGCTGTACTGCTTACGAAGCAAGACCCGTTCAGTGCCGAACATATCCCTTCTGGTCATGGATGATAGCCGACCGCGAAACCTGGAATGACTGCGCCAAAGACTGCCCCGGAATAAACAATGGCCGTCTCTGGACAAAAGAAGAAATAGAAGGGCAAAAAGCAGAATACGACGCAAATATTCCAATGGAGTACCCTTTGGAAATATGCCCTAAAACAGGTGCTACTTGAAAAAAACAAAGCAAAACTCTACAATAAATAAAGTATGAGAAGCAATTTAATTGAAGAATTTATTGACAAAAAGTCTTTCGACGCCATGCAAACACTAGTTTCTACACTCAAAGACGATGAGGCAAAAGATTCAGCCGTTCAGCTGGCAAATGTTTTTGGAGCCGGTGAATCATTCAAAAAAATAGCAAATTCAGAACCGGAAGCAGAAAAAAAGTTAATACAGAGTTTTCACAACAATCTTATACTTTTAATAGAAAAAACCTGGATAGAAAAAACCGACGAAGAGCTTAAAGCGCAGGTAAAATATCACCTCGAAGAATTCTGCCGCCAGCTTAACGCATGTTCCTACACTGCTTCCTATGCACCATTCTTCAGTATAGTAGATGATGTAGTTTACCTTATGTTCGGAAACCAGACCAAAACAGACGCCTTTGATGAATATGCACTTCGTATAGACCCTGAATTCGGAATGTTCTGGTGGTATATGCGCAATCTTCCCAAAGACGCACGCTGGTCAGAGACAAAAAGCCGCATTGCAATTCTTCTGGGAATGTACTTCCTCGCCAACTACTAGGATAAAAAATGGACATCGATTCAGTATGCGCTCTTCTTCGTAAGGGTGCTAATCAGCTCGCACTGCACACAGCCGCACAAAAGAACCATGCTCTTGAATGTGTGGCTGCTTCTATTTTAAACAACCGCGAAAATATCCTTGCCGCAAACGCACGTGATGTTAACGAAGCAAGACAAAAGGGAATGACAGAAGCCCTGGTCGAACGGCTGGCTCTTGACGACAAAAAATTCAAGTCTATTCTGGACGGAATCAATACTGTTATTCAGCAGAAAGATCCTGTAGGTGAAGAAATCGCCGGCTGGACTCTCCCCAACGGACTGCAAATCCGCCAGACACGCGTTCCGCTTGGAGTAGTTGCAATAATTTACGAATCACGCCCCAACGTAACCGTAGATGCCTTTACCCTTGCCTACAAAAGCGGAAACTCAATTCTTTTAAGAGGCTCTTCATCTGCACTTGAATCAAATCTGGCTCTTTCAAAAGCAATAGAAGAAGGTTTGGCAAAAGCCGGCTCAGACGGTGTAAAACACTCGCTTTATCTTTGCCAAAGCGGCGACCATGCAGAAGTAAACCAAATTCTTGGCGCTGTAGGAAAAATCGACGTAGTTCTTCCGCGCGGTTCTGCAAAATTAATAAATCTTGTTGTACAAAATGCAAAGATTCCCGTAATTCAGACCGGAAGCGGTGTATGTCATCTTTATGTAGACGAAACAGCAGATATTTCAAGTGCGGCCCAAATTGCACTTAACGCAAAAACGCAGCGTCCGGGTGCCTGTAACGCAATAGAAACAATTCTTGTAAACAAAAAAATTGCCGGCGAATTTCTTCCGCTTCTTGCAAAAACATTTGCGGGTAAAGTTCAGATAAGGGCAGACGAAATTTGCTATCCTATTCTGCAAGCGCAAATGTCTTTACAGGACAGCAAGCTTCTCGCGCGCGCCACAAACGAAGACTTTGGCTTTGAATTCCTTGACTATATTGTTGCAGTAAAAGCTGTAGATTCCGTAGAAGAAGCGATAGATTTTATAAACACGCACAATACAAAACACAGCGAGGCTATTGTAACAAACGACCGTTCACATGCGCGCGCTTTTCAGACAAGAGTAGATGCAGCATGTGTCTATGTAAATGCAAGCACCCGCTTTACCGACGGAAACCAGTTTGGCTTCGGGGCAGAACTTGGAATAAGCACACAAAAGCTTCATGCACGCGGACCAATGGGGGCACAGGCTCTTACCACAACAAAATTCCTTATAGACGGAGACGGACAAATTCGATGACAATAAAAGAAGCAATTGACGGCGCAAGAAAAATTGTACTTAAAATAGGAAGCAACACCCTCGTTCACAGCGACGGTTCAATCAACACTGAATTCCTTACAAGATTTGCAGACGACTGTGCGGGTCTTATCAAAAAAGGCAAACAGCTTATCATCGTTTCTTCGGGAGCACAGGTAACAGGTCTTGCAACAATAAGCGGCTGGGCACACAAGCGCGATGTCCACTACAGACAGGCACTCTGCGCCATAGGACAGGTTGAACTCATGGACAGATGGCGTCTGGCATTCCGCGACCACAACATTCACGTAGCACAGCTTCTTTTGACAAAAGACGACTTTGAAGACGACCACCGTACGCTCAACATACGCAATACAATGTTTACGCTCGTAGACGAAAACGTAATTCCAATCATCAACGAAAATGACACAATCGCAATAGATGAAATACGCATCGGCGACAACGACAACCTAAGCGCGTTAACATCAATTCTCTGGAGTGCAGATCTGCTCATTCTGTTCAGCGACATTGACGGCGTTTACACAGACAATCCAAAAACAAACCCGCACGCAAAACTTATCGAAGAAGTAAAAAACATAAAAGAACTCAGAAGTTCAATTACTGTAGGCGCAACAAATTCATTCGGCACAGGCGGAATAGAAACAAAGATAGAAGCCGCAGAAAAAACTACCGCTTCGGGAATTCCAATGGTAATCGCAAACGGAAGCCGCCCCGCAATTCTTTCTTCACTGGCAGAAGGAACAGCCGCAGGAACACTTTTTACAACAGACGATACTTCTTTGTTCAAAATAATTACAGGAAACGACAAAACATACTGAACATGAATTTCATCTAAAAAAGATTATAAAAAGAGGTACTATATGGAAGAAATCAGTTCAATTTCTATCGGATGCATTGGCTGCGGAACAATGGGCGGCTCTATTTTCAAGGCAATTACTTCAAAATACAGCCCAAAGAATATTTACGTTACAACAAAACATCCGCAGAAGGCCGCTGACTTTGCAAAAGAAACCGGTTGCAATGCACTCGAATCCAACCTTGAACTTGCAAAAAAGTGCCGCTACATCTTCCTTGCCGTCAAACCTGCTTTCATAAAGTCTGTACTTGCCGAAATAAGGGACGCCTTTACCGAAGAAAAAATCATTGTTTCAATGGCAGCGGGACTTTCCCTTTCAAAACTGGAAGCTGCCTGCAAACCAAGTGAACTTTCTGCACAGGATTCAACTTTTGTAATGCCGCATCTTGTTCGCATTATGCCCAATCTTCCTGCCGTTTACGGTGAAGCAATGACAGCAGTTTGCGCTTCTGATGATATTCCGCAGGAAGAAATTGAAACTGTAAAAGAACTTCTTTCTACAGCCGGAAAAGTCGAGCGCGTTCCCGAAAAACTCATGGACGGTGTTACAGCCATAAGCGGAAGCGGACCGGCCTATGCATTCCTTTTTATAGAAGCACTTGCCGACGCTGCAGTCAAATTCGGTTTTCCGCGCGCACAGGCCTACACTTATGCCGCACAGACACTTAAGGGCGCTGCACTAATGGCACTCGAAGATGAACGTTCCATAAGCGAACTAAAAGATGCCGTCTGCTCACCTTCAGGCACAACAATAGAAGCTGTCATCTCACTCGAACGACATGGCTTCCGCGGAACCGTAATCGACGCCGCCACCGCCGCCTACAATAAATCCGTAAACATGAATTCGTAATCACAGCATATTAAGGGGAATGATACTCCTGGAGAAGTGTTTGCTAGCGAAATTTAAAATGCGCGAAACTGGCACTTTTCCTGCATTTCTTCTACAAAAAAATACCATGGTTATAAAATTACAAAAACTTTGACAGTCAGACGGGCACGTATTATTATAAAGCATGAAATTAAACGCCCGTACATTTTTTGCCACCGCGGTTCTTGCCGCAACAATAGTATTCAGTGCCTGTCCAGCAGAAATAACAAAAAAAACCGCCGACTCATCAATACCCGATGAATGGAAAAACCTGCGCATCTATCAGGTTATGGTAAGCGCCTTTCAGGACGGCGACCCGTCAATCGGTTACGAGCAGGCATACGGCCCGTGGGACCAGACAACAGGCGGCGATTTGCGCGGAATAATAAACGCACTTCCTTACATAAAGTCACTAGGAATGAACGCAATCTGGATGACACCAATATTTGACTCTGCAGGCAAAAACGACGAAAAACTCAATTCAACCGGTTACTTCGCATATGATTATTTTAATGTAGACCCGCACTTCGGAACAAAATCCGATCTCACAGAACTTGTAGAAAAAGCCCACTCCATGGGAATAGCAGTAATTCTTGACGGAGTATTCGGTCACTGGAGTAAGGGCGGAATAAAAAAGAGCCCCTCCGGAAACTTACCCCAAAGAAGCCACGGTCAGTACAAAGGCTGCGACTATCCCGAAAGCCTTGCATTTTTTAAAGAAGTTGCAGCTTACTGGATAAAAAATTTTAAAATAGACGGATGGAGACTTGACCAGTGTTACCAGGTTGGACTTGGTGAGCACGCAAACGGTGACGGCGACAACTGCTACACAGGAGGCCACAACTACTGGTATGAAATAAGAAAAACCGTAGAAGAAGCCGCCGCCTCAAACGGAACGTTGGGTTATATGGTAGGCGAACACTGGAACGGAAACGCCGCAATAATTCAAAAAGGTTCCGTTAACCCTGGAAGCGCAGACGGCTACGGACTCAGATCGTGCTTTGACTTTCCTGCACGATACAAAATTGTTCAGTCACTTGCAAAAGAAGAAGGCACTAATACAGGAACAACATCGCTCGGTGAGGCGGTAAGTTACTGTTTAAAATCAGCATCGGCAAAAGGCTACTCGCATCCGGATGGCGGCTACATACCAAATTTATTTATAACAAACCACGACCTTTTTAGATTCGGAAACTTAGTAAATCGCAAATTCGGCGACGACAATACTACCGACCGTTATTTTGGACTTCACCGCGCAGCCATAGCAATACTCGCCGTTTATTCAGGTCCAATCACACTTTACTACGGAGACGAATGGGGCGCATACACCAACGGCTATAACAAAGAAGGAGACCTTGGAGCATACAACGACAACAGTTCGCGAACGTCCGGTAAGGTAGACAACTTTACAAAAAACGAACGGTCGTTAGTAGAATATACAAGCAAACTAATGAACGTTCGTTCGCAATATCCTGCTATGTGGAAAGGAAACCTGGTAACCGAAAAAAGCACTTCAGACTATTTTATAGGTAAAAAAGTGTTAAAAAACGAACGGTCGGTAGGTTTTATCATAAACAAAAGCGCAAATACTGTGAAATACAACTTCAAAGGTACAGACTTGCTTACCGGACAAACGACCGATGGTTCGTGTCCGCCCTATTCCGCAGAATTCGTGCTTTTAGATTAGAGCCAGAAGATCGTCCTTTGTCATAGACATAATATTTGCTCCTTCGCCGGAAAGTATCTCATCGGCAAGTTCGCTCTTCTTGTTCTGAAGTTCAATAATCTTTTCTTCAATAGTGCCGGCGGCAATCAGCTTAAAGACAGAAACAGATTTAGTCTGGCCAATTCTGTGCGCTCTGTCAGTAGCCTGATTCTGCACCGCCAGATTCCACCACGGATCGTAATGAATTACAACATCGGCGCCTGTAAGGTTCAGTCCTGTTCCACCAGCCTTAAGCGAAATTAAAAATACCTGCGTGTCATCTTCGTTAAACTGCTTTACCATTTCCACGCGCTTCTTTTTTTCGGTAGAACCGGTGATTGTATAAAACGAAATACCGTTTGCCTTAAGGTCGGCCTGCAGCAGTTCCAGCATAGAAGTAAACTGCGAGAAAACAAGTATTTTGTGATTGCCTTCAATTGCACTCTGAATAAGTTCGATGCAAGCCTCACGTTTGGCCGACTCACCGGTATAGTTTTCAAACAAAAGAGACGGGTCACAGCAGATTTGCCTGAGCCGCGTAATTTCTGCCAGAATCTGAATTTTGTTCTTTGCAAAATCATCGCCCTTCTGAGACAGAATTATTTTTTTGAGTTTAACAGCCTGTGCGTCGTAGAGTTTTTTCTGTGCATCACCAAACTGTGCAAGACGAACTTCTTCAATTTTTTCGGGAAGATCCTTAAGCACATCACTCTTGAGCCTTCGCAGAATAAAGGGAGAAACCATCTTGCGAAGATTTTCAGTTACATCGGCATCCTGGTTTTTAACAATGGGCGCTTCATAATTTTTTCTGAACGATTCATACTTGTACAAAAAGCCCGGCATAAGAAAATCAAAAATACTCCACAGTTCAGAAAGCCTGTTTTCAATCGGCGTTCCAGTAAGCGCAATTTTGTGAACAGCCGTAATCGTTCTTACCGACTTTGAATTTGCGGTGGAATGATTTTTTATAAACTGAGCCTCGTCAATTACCGCGTAGAAAAATTCCTTGCCTTCGTACTCGGCAACGTCGCGCTTAAGCAAATCGTATGAAGTAACAAGCACGTCAAAATCTTTGTACGAAGAAATAATTTTTGCGCGCTCCGGTACAGTACCAAAAACTGCAGCGACTTTCATGCCCGGCGCAAACTTTGAAAACTCATTTATCCAGTTGAACAAAAGCGATGAAGGGCAAATTATAAGAGATGTTCCGCTTTGGCCGTTTTCTTTTTCTGCAAGCAAAACCGAAATAGTCTGGAGCGTTTTTCCCAGTCCCATATCATCGGCAAGAATTCCGCCAAAGTTATATGCCCCTATTGTACGCAGCCACTTATGTCCGTAAACCTGATACTCGCGCATTGTTGAACGCAGTTCAGGCGAAATTTCAAAATCTGATTCGTCAACAGTTTTGAATTCCTTAATCAGATTCTTAAAATTCTTGTCGCGCTCGGTGTACATATTTTCATTTGACTCAAGCATGCCGTCAAGATAAAGTGCACGGTAAGCAGGAATTTTAATTTTTCCGCGAAGAAATTCTTTTTGTGTAATATCAAGCGTGTCGGTAATTTCTTTAAGACGCTGAATATTTTCATCGCCGGTATTTATAAAATCTCCGTTCGTTAACCGAATGTACTTTTTCTTTTTTTTCATTCCCGAAAGAATTTCATAAAGTTCTTCCTGGTTAAGTTCAGAAGAAGAAACAGAAAAATCAAGCAGCCCGCTTTTAAGGGAAACACCTGTCGCAAGCTTAATCTTCTGCCGTATTTTCTGAGAAGAAAAAGATTCAGACATCATAACGTCGCCTAAAGACTTAAGTTCTGAAAGGCCCCGATTAAGCAAATCAAAAATTTTTTCTTCATCGTCAGTAAAAAGAATCTGCCGCTCAGAGTTGCTCTGGTCAAAATATTTCTGCAGAAGAGAAAACGCGTTTGCTTCTGTCTGCTTATCGCGAAAGTCTTTTACAGGCATATGAAAAAATGCATCTGTTATTTTATACTCATCGTCACCGTAATAAATTTTCGCATCACAAAAAACTTCGGGGCCGTCTTTGTCCAAAAAGAATTTCATTTTTGCAGGCGGCGGAAGAACTTTCTGCACTACTTCGAGCTCGCTTTCATCTACATCTACAAAGTCCCGCAGCCACGGAAGAACGTGGTTCATAAAGTGCGTAAAATTTTTGCGCCCTATTCCAAAACTCCAGCACCTGTTTGAGTCGGCAAGTTTTTCCAGAACCGAAATTTTTTTATTGTCTTCTGCGTTAACCCGGCACAGCGTATACGGATTTTCATCTATAAAATATTTAGTAGAAGCACCGTAAATAAATTCAGGAAGTTGGCCTGTAACACCAATGCGTTCAAGTTCCCCAGAAAAATCATTTTTGATTACATCAGCCTGTGCTTCAAGTCTGGGCATTCTTTCTTCAAGCGCAATCTCTACCGTTTCACTGCCGCGTCTGTTTTTTGCCGTAAAATAAACTTTGGAACCAAAAGAAATATCAAAAAAATCATCAAGGCGTTTTCCAAAAAGAACAAATCGTCCCTTGATTTTTTCATAGCCCAGTTCAACATAAGTTGAATCCATCATGTCCATTTTTGATTTTTCATCAAGTACAATTTTTTTGCAAAGTCAAAATATTTCTGTGACAGCTCATCAAATTCAGCATTCTTTATATCAAAGTTTACATTCTTTCCCAACGTAAAAGAAACGCCGCCCTGCACGCTTTCAAAAAATTCAGAAAGTTTTCTAAGAACATACATGCGTGAACTTCCGATTTTAAAAGACGCGTAAAGAATATCATTGTCATATTCAAGATAAGGAACAAAACTATATACTTCTTTTTTTTCTATACTTTTTTCTGCAGCCGGAACATCATTCTGCTTTTGAATCATATCCATCAATTCCAAAGCGGAACTGTCTGTTTCGTCACCGGGATTTTCTTTTCTTAAACGTTCACCCGCAAGCATCAGAAGAGCAGTTGTACATTTACACGGAATTACCATATTGTAATGCATGTGCCAACGCGCAACATACTGTTTGCATTCAGGACACTTGCATTCAATCTCAGAAATTTCTTCGTTGGAAAATTCAATTCTTACAGGATAGAAATGTGCCCCAACCTGAACATGAGCTTCTGCAGTTCCCTGATCGAATTGAGTCGTGACGGTTTCCAAAATTATTTGTTTATTTTCAATAAGCTTTTTTGCGTCATCACACTGTTTCTTAAAAAACGAAAGATGCTGCGTCATGACTTCCATGTCAAAATAGTGGTAGCCGTCTGCCGTTGTAATAAAGTTTTCAAAAGGGTAAACTTCTTCTTCTGAAGGCAAATCTTTTTCTTCTTCTATTTCTTCACCAAAAGTATCAATTTTGTTTTTCTGGCTGTAATATGCCGAACCCAAAAAATCGCGAATATTTTTTTGCGCAGGTGTTTCTTCTTCAAAAAAACTCATAAGCCGTTCCCTTGCAAAAAAAACGGCAGCGGCATGTTTACACGGAAGATTGTAAGGACATGTACAGGTAGACACCCAGTTTCCCGGCCCGATTCTTCGCAGCACCACGCGGTACATGTAAGTTCCGGCAACATTTGCGTAACATTCATCGTAGGTATTGTGAATAACGTTCACCTTACCGTCATCATAATATGCTTTTCCTGAATTAAGTACTTTTTCACTAAAACGGCTTTTCCAGTCGCCCAAATTCAAATCAAAATTATTCACGTGCAAATTATATTCCAAATGAAAAAAAACGTCATCATAACAAAGAACAATAATGGCTTTTTTTCAAAGGCAGAATAGAGATTTTATAAACCAATATTTGTTACACAACTGGCAACAAGGGAAGACAATTTGTAACAATAAGAACCAGCGAATGTAAAAATGCTCCCAGTCGCCCGGTGAAGTCCAAAACCGGTTTTTCAACAAAGTATGAATTCATACTTTGTTGAAATTACTTGACGTGATTTTTGCATAGAAACTATCGTTTGTCGCTTCGCGACAGCAAAAAATCAAGTCATTTCGTCCTCCCCCGTGCTCCTTCGCGCATTTTAACTTTCGTTAAGATATGTCTTTTTAAACTAGAGTCTTCCCATTTTATATCCAACAGCAGTTATTTATAAACTGCGTCTTTCCACACAGACCTTCTTTTAGACAAAACGACCGTTCGTTAACAAACGCCTTTTGCCTAACGAACGGTCGTTTTGTTTAATTTAACTATCGGCCATTAATTACCGAACGATAGTTATAATCGCTAAGTTCCGCTAACTAACGTTCGGTAAAATACATTCGTATTGTTATTTCTTTTTCTCAAAATAACTGTCAAAATCATCATTTGACTCAGTTTTTGTACGCTGTTCAAACTCCTCACGCTCATCAACATTTGCCCTCTTAAGGCTGTCAATATCAATGTCGTCAAGAGAGTATTCCGGCATAATCAATGCTGCAACAATATAAACAAACACGCATGGAAAAAACCCTGTAAAAAGTGTCACCAAAGCAACTATAAATCTTACTACCGTAGGATCAATTCCCAAATATTCCGCCACACCGCCGCAAACACCGAACAACATTCTGTTTCTTGATTTACAAAGTTTTTTGTTGTTTTTCATTATATTTCCCTCACATTAATGTCAACGTTTCCCATTCCACAGTTTACCGAAAAATGATTGTCCAGTCTAACCTGAGCAAAATCTTTCATAACACCGGCTTTTCTTTGTCCGTTGAATTTGATTGAACCAAGCCCGACTTTTGAATCAATTGAAACCTTTTTTGGATCGCCTTTAAGTACAAGTTTAACATTTCCCATTCCGCAGTCAATATTGCAGAGTTCACCGAGCCTACCTGAAATTTCGGCATTACCCATTCCACAGCGGATGTCTGCACGCTTTGCTTCTATTGAACCCAACGCTGCGTTTGCACAACCAACATCTATATAAAACATACCGCAGCTGAATTCAACATCGCGTCCAATAAGATTTGCAGCACCAAGCCTAAGCTTGAATGAGTCCAGCACTGCCCCATACGGAATTGTAATCAGTACACGCGGTTTTGTTGCAACACTTCTGCTGTGATTCCAGAAACGTCCGCTTATGCTTGGCTTACATTCAATTCTTAAATTTCCGTCACCGCCAAGAGAACAGTCCACTGCCGAAGAATCAACGCCGCGTGCTTCAAGGCTGAATTTTGTTCCGCCAATAAAGCGTATGTCTGCTGCACTAAGTGATGCCGTTACTGATTTTACTGAAGCTGTCTCAAACGAATAGAATACGCGCTCACATTCCCCAGAGCCATGTTCCGCGCCAGAACCAAAAAAACCTTCGTCTGATTTTCCTTCGCTTTTCTTTGCATTCTCTTTTTTTTCGGGAACGCACGCAAACTTTTCTTTAATCGATTCCGCCAACTTTTCGGGCGAACCAAGTTCATCAATTGCTTTCTGATCATCTTCGGCTTCGTCAAAAAAGCTTCTGTAATAATCGAGCGCCTCTTTCTGTTCAGTGGCAGGCAAAGCCAAAATGCAGTTTTCCAACTGTTTAAGATACTCTTCTTTGTTCATATACTCCCCTGTAAAAATTATTCTGTTCCCATGAGAATGTGGTCTACTTTGGTTTTGTATTCAGCCCATTCCCGCCTGTAATTGTCCAGCAACATTGCACCGCCGACTGTTATTTTATAGTAGCGTCTGTTTCGTCCCTGAAAAGCCTGGTCATAGGTTTCAAGACACTCATCTTTCTGAAGCCGCCTTAAAACCGGGTAAAGCGTACTTTCAGAAACATCCATTACAGAGCGCACGTCCTGCGTAATTTTATAGCCGTAAGAACCATCCGCACCCTCCTTTTGTACAACGGACAGAACAACAGCGTCCAAAAGCGAAGCGCCCATACTGAACGTCATTGTTGCACCTCTCTTATATAATATTATACGAAATATAATATTATATTTTCTAAATGTCAAGTAAATTTAAAAAAATTAGTGAAAGGAAATGTGCCCAGTTCCAACCCACACCCCCTTGACCACCCTGTTAAGAATATTATATAATATCCAATACAAACGGGCCATTAGCTCAGTCGGTTAGAGCAGAGGACTCATAATCCTTTGGTCCTAGGTTCAAGTCCTAGATGGCCCACATAAGAGAAAGCATCTGTTTAACTACAGGTGCTTTTTTAATTTTAAATGAACTTTCAGTCTGGAAAGACTAGGACTTGAAGCGTAATGAGCGCGCGGCAGGTGCCGCGAAAAGGCGACACGATGTCGCCGTCAGCGAATGAAGCCGGCCTGTAGTGAGCAGACAGGACGTCTGCGAACGGAAGGCAAGTCCTAGATGACGCCATGCGCGAAAGCGCATATGTCAATCCTTTCCTCTCGGCAAACGGAACGAAGTGACGTATGGCCCACATCAAAAAAAGCATCTGTTTAACTACAGGTGCTTTTTTTTTATTTTAAATGAACTTTCAGTCTGGAAAAAGTTGTCCATACTTTAATACTTCTGGTTTAGCCATTAAAAATCACGTACTTGAACAACTTGAAAGAAATATTGTTAGAATAAATAAGGGGCTTATTATAAAATAAAGTTTCTTCTTACTTAAAGTCATATAGAATTCTCCTCTAAACAACCGCGCATAGAGGCTGTCAACATAACGTTGTTTTGTGCTGCAAAACTTTTTGCGAAGCAAAAACCCGCAGGGCGGCCGTTCACGGCCGGTTTTATCCGCACGAAAACTGAGATATGCCTTTTCTTCTTTTTCTACATTAGAAATTTTGTTTATGAGAAAATCAATTGATGATTTTTTCCAACTTGTTATTAATCTAATTATATTTACTATAAGCCAAATTCCACTGAGTAAAGTGCAGATTAAAAAAATCGCGTGCCAAATGTCTTTTCCGATAAAAAAATCTTTAAAGTCTGCAGTTAATAAAGTTGTTAATGTACTGATAAAAATGGAAAACGGTGTTGCCCATGATATTCTAAGTTTCAAATTATCCAAAAATTTAAGAAGAATATTTTCCAACTTGTCTTTTGTTATTTTAATTAAATCTGTCTTGATATTTTCTCGTTCGTTAGCAATATATTTACTGCTATCTCCTGCATTAAAAGATATTGTTTCATTTTGTACGGTGATACTTTCATTATTTGGCATCAGAAGACTCCTTTCCATTTTGAAGTAATCCTAATGCACCTAGCGCGTGGAATGTAATAGCTCCGCATTTTGAACAAGCTGTCATTATAGCTGGTACAGATGGACCACCTATCTTTACATTGTTCATATCTTCTATTTCATCATAAACGGATAATTTTACATAACCATCAAGTAAAGTAAATTGGTTGTTACCACATCTAGTGCAAGGTTTGTTTACATCTCTTTCATTTAAAATTCTAATTATTTCGCTTTTATCAAGTTTCATATATTCCTCTTATTATTTATGTGGTCCCAAAAATTTGTCGCCATTGAAATGAATCATATGGTCTGGATTGTCTGCAATCCAAGATTCTGTTTCCCAAGCAATATCATGAGCAAAACGAACAAATGTACTTTTGTCTGGAAATGCTGAAATATAAACTTTGTCTGCATTTACAGAACCAAACAATTCTTCAAGTTCTATGTATCTTTTACTGTCTACGGGGCCATGAGATGTAACAGATTCGACAAGAACAAGCCAATTTTTTTCTTTTACATATAAAATTACATCAGGCATTTTTCCGTGCTCTTGTACATTGAAAAGTAAGTTTCCGGCAATTTCTTGGTCGTAATATCCCCATTTTTCGCCGGTATCACCGATGTAAACTAACTCACAACCTGGTAGAAATCTTGGAGCCATTTCTTCTATGATTTGTTTTATAAGTTCGCTGTGCTTGCCAGGAGAAATTTGAATAGAATGCTGATCTTTGATTTTTACTGAAACCATATTCATTTCTCTTTCATGGGCATATTTTTCTGAAAGAGTTTTTTGATTCTTTTTGAAGTCTTCGAGAGCTTTATCAAATGCTTTTGTTCCATATTTTGTAATTACATCAAATGCGGCTGGCGAAATTTGATAAACTGCCTTTGGACTGTTTACAGGTCGTGACGGGTCATCTGGATTGTAAAGAACAATTCCTGCCTGAACCAACTGATGTGCACTGAATCTTCTAAATGTTTCGCGGGAATTTGGAGCGTACTCTTTTTGATAATTGAGCTTTGTAAAATCCATCATTGGTGTAATCCCGATTAATGGTTTTTCTGCATTTTTCCATTCTTTTTCAGGTGTTATGTTGACAATAGCAAGAAGGCAATAAGCAGTTCTGTCATTTAATTGTGCATTAGGCATTCCAAATTTAGTCAAAATATCAATTGCCTGTGAAACTTTTTCAGAAATTAACTGCTTTACGTTTTTCATTGATTGACTCCTTTGCTATTGAATCAAAAAGCTGTTGATTCCAAACTTTATATTTTTCCAATTGTTTTCCCATTTCAATTAGTTGTGGTTTTTTGGGGTAAGGAAGATTTCTTAAGTCTGTTGCATTAACCTGTGTATGTCCACTGAAAAGTCTGAACTGCTCGTCTAAAAATGTTGTATTGAGCCAAACAGTCAAACCATAAGCAAGGTCTTTTGAGAGTCCTTTTTTATTTTCATGGAAAACATTCAAATGATTTTCAAAAGCAAAGGCCGGTGTTTTTATATCCTCTGCAGAAATTAAAGAAGCAACAATTCTTTTCTGTTCTTCTTTTGTAGAAAATCTTTTTACCACAACATAAAAGCCTGCAGGTGCAAACATTGGAGCAGTTACATCTGTATTTAGGATAGCATTTGGCTTTTTCGATTCTTTAGGCCAGTCAGTTCTAAAATGCCTAAAATGTATCGGGTAAAGTAACGGAACTGTATTTTTCTCAGGTTCTTTTCTAATATAATCTTTTGCCCTGAAATCAACTATAGTTCCTGTTGAAACATTAGTTCCTGTTTCTTTTAAAGAAATGAAATCATTTCCATTTTCAAAGAAAACGGTTTTATTTTTCTGAGAGGGAAGAGGAATACTAAAATACTTTTCCTTATCAGAAGGATTAACAATTGAATTAAAAGAAAATGTTTCTTTTTGTAAATCAGAAAAATCAGCATCCGATGAATATGAAATTTCTACAGAACTTTGTTCAGTTCCTTTTTGAAGCATTATGATTATATTCTCTTGAAGAACTGATTCATCTTTAAAAGTTTTATTTCTTGATTCAAAAAGGTGAATGTGTTTTATTGAGCAATTCTTGAGTATGAATTCTCTGAATGATTTATAGTAAGAGCCATTACAAAAACTTCTTGGAACAATTGCTACCAAATACCCCTTTTCTTTTAATTGAGCGATTGAGGCTCCGACAAAAGCAGAATACAAATTTACAGTTTCTAGTCCGAATGTTCTTGTATATTCTCTTGCTGCTGATTTAGTAAGAATCTTTTTATATGGAGGATTCATTATTACATGTGTAAATTGTTCATTTGTTCCAAAAGAATATTCAAATGAAGTCTTTTCAAGAAAGTCTTCGCTAAAAACATGATAGGAATAATTCGATAAATTTTTACCTTCACTTCCAAGGTTTTCTTTTAAAGCTTTTAAGACTGTTTTATCAAAATCGTAAGCAGTTACATTAATTTTTGGATTATTCCATTTTTCAGTTTTAATTCTTTCCAAAAAGGCACATGATAAAGTTCCGATTCCGGCACCTGGATCAAGAATATTTAAATTCTCTTTTGTTTTTGGAAAAAAAGAAGCCATAAATTTTGCAATATTATAAGGAGTCAGGTATTGGCCAAAATCTTTTTTATGATATTCTGTTGTTTCTACAGCGTGAGAAAGTCTTTCTTTTTCTATTATTTCTGATACCGCACCCATACACTCAAGTATAGCATATTTTTTGTTTTTTTTTCTATAACTCTACAGCTTCTTCTTTTTGCCCTATAAATTCTTTTTCAAATATCCGCCTACGCATAACAGGCGTGGGTATAACGTAGGCTTGTGCTGCATTTTGCGGTTTTGGCAACACCGGAATTGGCGCAGTTTTTGCTGTTAATGCTTCTCTGTTCTGCTTCCCTGCAAAAACTGTGACAAAGCAAAATATCCGCACAAAAGATGAGTCATGTTAAAATATCTACTCAATTATAAGTTTTATATTCTCTACAACTTTTTCAGTTGTTTCATTTTTTGCATTTTCTATGAACTCACAATTTCTTTTAGTCCAATCCAAGTTTTTTATCTGGTCGCTTAATACAACTCCCTTGATTGACTGATTGTCCAATTCTACTTCAAAAGGATATCCTTTTACGTGACTAGTAATCGGGCAGAACAATGCAAGATTTGTTTTTTGATTATAAATATTTTGGGAAATAACAATTGCCGGTCTTCTTCCTCTTTGTTCGTGTCCTGCCTGTGGATTAAAATCAAGCCAGACTAAATCTCCTTTTTCTGGAACATAATTATTGTTTACCATTCTTCATTCCCCATTGAATTTCCAGTTTCAATTTCTGAATGTATGTTTTCTGGAGTAACAGCCATCATCATTTCTTCCAAGGTTATTTTTTTAGGAATAATGACGATCCTATCTTTTTCCTGTTTGATTTCTACAGGACTTCCACTTTTCAATGAAAAATCTCTTGCAAATATTGAAGGAATTCTAAGTCCAAGACTGTTTCCCCATTTTTGGATAACTGCCTGCATATTGCACCTCCAATATTTGATTATACATTGTATATACTACTTGTCAATGTTTTCTTTGTATTTTATTGCAGTTGTTTTTATACCAATTTCTTCACTTGCTATATACATAAGATCACCTATGGGAACTCCATAACCTGCATTTCCAGCCGTTCCTAAAATAATGATACCATCAGCACCTATTTCTCTGGCTTTTATTAAAATTTGTTTTAGGTTCCAATCATCCTCTGTATCTTTACATGTAATTTGCGCAATTTCTATATATTCTTTGGTTGGCAATGAAGCTGAATAAATATCAATTTGTTCAGTTTCATCTTTTGCTGGAAAAAGTTGTCCATACTTTAATACTTCTGGTTTAGCCATTAAAAATCCCGTACTTGAACAACTTGATAAAGTTATTAATAACATAGCAAAGAAAATTATTCGTAAAGATTTTATTTGTTTATTGTAAATCATTAATAATCCCTCTCCTTTACACCAACACATAATAGCGTCCGACTAACGTTTTTTTGTTCACACGAAGCCGATGTTATGTTTTATTTTTCAGTTTCTGGATTAGAATCATTAGAAAATTTTTCTTGCTGTTTACTTTCTCTTGATTTTTTTGTCAAAGCAAGAATAAATTTTATTATACCGTAGATAAATGGTATAAATGAAAATACTGCTATAAGAAAAATTATCAGAACATATAAAACTAATTTTACGCAAAACCAAAATGAACCTATAGGTAATGCTCTTAATCCGGTTACAGGATCAATAAAAATAATTTTTCTTGATTCGCCCTTTTTTGATGCAATAAGAAAATCAATTGCATAGACTGCACCAAATAACAGATATGCTTCTAACATAAAATTTGCATCGAACTTTATATATATAGCAAACGCAAAGAAAACAATTATTGAAGGAATTATTACTTTGAAAAAATATGAAATATCTTTGTTTTTAAAATCCATTTTTCACCTCTTTTTTACTATTCTTAAACAGTGAATGATGTTATAGAACAATTAATTGATTGAATTTACTTTATTGTATCACACCCCATTACATATTTCAATTCAAAATCTGTCAGTATAAATCTTTGTTTTCAAAATCCCTGCACTGTGCAGATACTGAAAATCTTTTCCTACAGAATATAATCTTCCCAGTCGCCGGCATCTTTCTCGTGAACTGCGTCTTCAATACAAATACCCGCTTCCCTGACAGAATTCTTATTCCCCGACACCAGAGGATGCCACTGTGGCAAAGGTTTGTTTTCATACAAAAGCCGGTACGCACAGGTTTCTGGAAGCCATGAAAATTCCTTTACATTCTTTTTTGTAAGATGCGTACATTCTTTGTTCAGCTTAAACCGATTTTCATATTCGCTACAAAGCCCTGTCTTAAGGTCAAGAAAGTCACACGCAATCCGCGTAAAAAACAATTTTGAATTTTTTCCGCTGCCTTCAATAAATTTCCTATAGCAACATTTTCCGCAGCCGTCACAAAGAGTTTCCCATTCTTCATCGCTCATCTCAAAAAGCGATTTATTTTTGTAAAAATCCCCAGTCATAAAAAAAGTATACCATGATTCCAAAAACAGAATAAACCCTGCATTTCTACTGCTAAAAAACTCCACCTCACCAAAAATTTATGCTATACTAATCTGGAACAACAAATTGTAAAAACGGAGCACAAATGTTCGGGCAGATATACGCAAAAATAAAAGACGCAAAAATAATTCCGGTAGTAAAAACAGACATTCCACAAAATGCCGTAAATCTTGCAGGTGCTCTTCTCCTGGGCGGAATAAATGCAATTGAAATAACATTCCGTACAACGCAGGGAGAAGAAGACCTCGAAAAAATAGCTGAATGCATAAAAGCCGTCAGAACAGCACACCCAGCGATGCTCATTGGCGCCGGAACCGTAATCAACCCCCGCCTTGCCGAACTTGCCCAAAAAGCAGGAGCCGACTTTATCGTAGCGCCGGGATTCAATGAACAAACCGTGGACTGGTGTATTTCCCGCGACGTACCAATAATTCCCGGCGTTAACAGCCCCACTCTGGTAGAAGCCGCGCTCGCAAAAAATCTTACCGTATTAAAATTCTTTCCCGCAGACATAAGCGGTGGTACAAAAATGCTCAAATCCCTCGCGGGTCCTTTTCCGCAGGTAAAATTCATTCCAACCGGCGGCATAAATGAAACCAACACGGCGGAATACCTTTCCTGCCCCAACGTACTTGCTGTCGGCGGAAGCTGGATGGTAAAAGAAGATCTTGTAAAGACAAACAGCTGGGACAAAATATCGGAACTTGCAGAAAAAGCTGTAAAGTCCGCCTCTGCACCGGCTCCAAAAACTAACGGTCCCAAAATAAAAAATGCACTTTATCTGATTCCGGTAACACTTGGAGAAACAGAATTGGACCGCGTAATTCCGCCCTACAACCGCCAGATTATCGCGGGAATAAAACACTTTATTGTAGAAAATATACGCTCAGCACGCAGATTTTTAGTTCAGGCTGTAAAAGGAATAGACATAGACGCGCTCACATTTTATGAACTTAATGAACACACAGATCTTACCACTATAAGCGGTTACCTGGACCCGCTGCAAAAACAAAAACTTCCTATGGGTGTCATTTCAGAAGCAGGATGTCCGGCAGTAGCAGACCCCGGCGCAATCGTAGTTGAACAGGCACACAAAAAAAATCTGCAGGTAATACCGCTCGCAGGCCCTTCATCAATGATAATGTCAGTAATGGCAAGCGGTTTTAACGGACAAAGTTTTGCCTTTAACGGGTACCTTCCAGTAAAAAACCAGGAACGTGCAGCAAAAATCCGTCAGCTTGAAGGCCGCGCATGGAAAGAAAAACAAACACAACTGTTTATAGAAGCACCGTACCGCAATCTTAAAATGCTCGAAACACTTGCACAGACCTGCCGCCCCGACACAAAAATATGCATTGCCGCCGGAATGACAACAGAACAAGAATTCATTGCCGCACATACCGCCGCCGAATGGAAAAAACTCCCCGCCCCGCCAATAAACAAAGTCCCGGCCATCTTCCTCATATACGGAAAATAAATTGTTTCCTACCCTTTACGTACATGAGTATCTGTAAACGAACGGATTTGTAAACACAATGTCCACGCGGGAAGACGCTACCTTTAAAAAGATACCCCTTAACGAAAGTTAAAATGCGCGAAGGAGGACGGGGAAGTACGAAATGATTTGATTTTTAGTTGTCGCGAAGCGACATATGATAGTTTCTACGCAAAAATCACATCAAGGCCAATATTGGCCGGTTTTGGACTTC
>OQVQ01000279.1_pt1 | contig 24852 bp, 15 predicted proteins | sample 1691491 | NCBI WGS metagenome assembly OQVQ01 (sample SAMN03418252, study PRJEB22391) | human gut metagenome | biome: human-gut; feature: organic feature; material: feces | host: Homo sapiens | place: Tanzania | collected 2013-01
TAAACGTTTGCGTTTGGGGCTGCTCATCGCTCCGGCTCCTGTTTCTTTGGGGCGGCAGGCTTGCGGGCAGGCGGTTCCTGCTTGAGCTTTTGCAGGACAGAACTTTTCTGCTGTTCTTGAGCGACTTTTCGGAACTGTCTGGTGAACAGGTCGGTCAAACCGGGATTGACCCCATCCACAACCAGATAGGCACAGTGGCGGGAAGCATCGCTGTCCTCCGGCATGGGAATGGTTTTTGCCCAGGCTTTATTGTCCTGAGAGATACGCCCGTCATGGTTCTTGTGCTGGATGGTGTTTGCAAGAATGAATTGTACCCGTTCCGCCCCGAACTTTTCCAGCACATCTTTGACCGCCACCTCCGTATCCAGCCGGTTCTCTGCATAGTGGGCGCTGATGGTCTGCTCAATGGCTTCTTTGCAGGCGCTGTTCGCCTGATACGAACGGTTATATTGTGCCATCTCTCCATGCTCGGACGCATAGGCGGCAGAATGGGGGTAGAGCGGGGCAGTTCGTAATTCTTCCTGCGCCTTGCACACATCATCGGCACGGTTTTCAATGCTGTCCCGGATCACATCCATGTAGCCGGTCTCCAGCTTTTCAAAATAACGGTACACATCAGCCAGCGGCGAGGGGGAATCCAAAAGCGCCTGGGCCTGGGCATCGGTCAACTCCAATTCCTCCATTGCCATCACGATGTCCTCGCGGATGGTGTACTCATAGGCATGGTTTAAGACTTCTTCCGGGGGCTGGCTTTTCAGCCAGTCCCGGAACTTGTCCTGTTCGGCAGTCATCTTTTCAAAAAGGGCTGTATTCAGATCGTTGGTATTCATATTATCGCACCTCCTCATGCTGTTTTGGTTTCTTGTCTGTACTGCGGGGCGTCACCGGGCGCTTCAGGCTGTCCAGCACCGAAGTCCGTGTGCTTTTGGCAACAACAGCCTCGGCGTGTGCCTGTCCCTTTCCGTCGATGTTCAGCAAAGTATCCAACTCCACCAGACGGGCATTTTTGCTTCGCAGTTCTTCTTCATAAAGGAATGGCTTTCCGACTTCCTCCTTTGCGGCAGCCTGCTGCTGATAGAGGTTATCCAGCTGGGCCTTTGCCGCCTCCAGACGCTGGGGCATCTGGGCGAGGGCATTGTCGATACGGGTAAGATTTCCGCGAGGGTCTGTACCAAGGGTTGCCCGGTGGGTCATCTGTCCTTTCAGCAGGAGCGTATACTCCTGTTTCCAAGCGGAAAATTCCACGGATATGGCATAGCCCCGGTAGCTGCCGATCTGCACCGGATCGGAGGTTTTGACCTCCTTGCAGGCATCCAAAAGGGCTGCGCCGGCGTTCTCCTTATCGGTCAGCAGATCGCCGCGGATTTCCATACCAGCAAAACCGTCCTCCGGGTGCGGGTGCGCTGCCAAAACCTCCAGATCGGATTCAAAGCCCTTAATAAAGCCCTTGTGCTTTTCAATCTCCTCCGGGAAGTATTTGAGCAGCTGGTCCTCCAGACGATATTGCTTGCTCTGGTGGTCGGCTTTCATCAGCTTCAGGCGGGATACCTCCACATCCAAATCCATACGCTCTTTGATACGGGGGTCTCCGGCACACAAAGCCTTGATCTCTGCAAAACTGAGGGCGGTTTCATCCACATCATCGCAGGAGCGCACCGGCGATTTAGAAGTCATGATCTGGCTGATGAATTTTTGTTTATTCTCCACCGTCTGCCAGAGGTATGCGTCAAAGGTTCCTTCGGTCACATAGCGGTACACATGGACAAGAGGATTCTGGTTGCCCTGGCGCTCGATACGGCCCTTGCGCTGGGCAAGGTCTCCCGGTCTCCACGGACAGTCCAGGTCATGAAGTGCCACCAGACGGTCCTGCACATTGGTGCCTGCGCCCATCTTTGCGGTGCTTCCCAAAAGGACACGAACCTGACCGGTACGGACTTTAGAGAACAGCTCCTTTTTCCGCACTTCGGTGTTGGCTTCATGGATAAAAGCAATCTGGTCGGCAGGCATTCCCTGAGCAATGAGTTTCTGACGAATATCGTCATATACCGTAAAGACCGGTTCCTGCTCCGGCAGAGGCACAGCGCCTTCCAATGCGTGAAGCAGTGGATTATCCAGCGTTTTCGCCGCCTTGCTTGCAGGAGCTTTTGCCTGCGGTGTAGAAATGTCGCAGAACACCAGCTGGGTCAGCTTGTCAGCTTTGCCGTCCCGCCAGATCTGCATGATGTTGTCCACACACTGATTGACCTTTGTGCCAGGTTCGTCCGGCAGCATCTGGTTGACGATCCTCTGGTCAAGCCCCAACTTACGGCCATCCGAGGTAATCTTGAGCATGTTATCCTGGGACGGGTCAACAGTTCCGCTGTGTACCAGCGATGCACGCTCCGAAAGAGCTTTGACCATTTCCTGCTGATGTTCGGTGGGCTGCGCCACGATGTTGTGGTACTCCACTTCCGGGGTAGGGAGATTTAACTGGTCGGCAGTCTTAATGTCCGCCACTTCTTTGAACAGGTTCATCAGCTCCGGCAGATTAAAGAACTTGCTGAATCTCGTTCTTGCCCGGTAGCCGGTGCCTTCCGGTGCCAGCTCCAATGCTGTGACGGTCTCTCCAAATCGGGAAGCCCAGCAGTCGAAGTGGGTCATGTTCAGTTCTTGCAGGCGTTCATACTGAAGGTAACGCTGCATGGTGTAAAGCTCGGTCATGGAGTTGCTGACCGGTGTGCCGGTGGCAAAAATCACGCCACGGTTTCCGGTGATCTCATCCATATAGCGGCACTTGGCAAACATATCGGAGGATTTCTGCGCGTCCGATGTGGAAAGACCAGCCACATTCCGCATTTTTGTGTATAGAAACAGGTTTTTATAGTTGTGGGCCTCGTCCACAAACAGCCGGTCCACACCCAGCTGCTCAAAAGTTACCACATCATCTTTTCGCCCCTCGGCTTGCAGCTTTTCCAGTCTGGCTTCCAGAGACTTTCTGGTACGCTCCAGCTGCTTGACGGTAAAACGCTCGCCGCCGCTGGCCTGCACCTCTGCGATACCCTCGGTGATCTCGTCGATCTGCTCATAGAGAAGCCGTTCCTGACGCTCCCGGCTGATGGGGATACGCTCAAACTGGCTGTGTCCCATGATGATGGCATCATAATCACCCGTCGCAATACGAGCGCAGAACTTCTTTCGGTTATGGGTCTCAAAGTCCTTTTTTGTGGTGACTAAGATATTGGCGGAAGGATAGAGACGCAGAAACTCCGACGCCCACTGCTCGGTCAGATGGTTTGGAACCACAAAGAGAGATTTCTGGCACAAGCCCAGGCGTTTGGCTTCCATCGAAGCAGCTACCATTTCAAAAGTTTTGCCTGCGCCTACTTCATGTGCCAACAGGGTATTTCCTCCATACAGCACATGGGCGATGGCGCTTTTCTGGTGTTCCCGCAGGGTAATGGCCGGGTTCATGCCGCCAAAAGTGATATGGCTGCCATCATACTCGCGGGGACGGGTAGAGTTCATTTCTTCGTTATACTGGCGCACCAAAGTCTGGCGGCGCTCCGGGTCTCTCCAGATCCAGTCCCTAAAGGCTTCCCGGATCGCTTGCTGTTTTTGGGCGGCCAGGGTGGTCTCCTTGGCGTTCAGCACGCGGCGCTCTTTTCCGTCTGCGTCCTCTATGGTGTCATAGATACGGACATCCCGCAGGTTCAGGCTGTCCTCCAAAATCTTGTAGGCATTGGCACGGCTGGTTCCGTAGGTGGTGTAGGCTGCCACATCGTTGTAGGATACAGAAGATTTCCCCTTGATCTGCCATTCAGCGGTAAAGGACGAATAGTTGACCTCGATACTGCGCTGGAGATAAAACGGGGTGTTGAAGGTCTCGTACATAAACTGCTGGATGTACTCCTTGTCAATCCAGGTAGCGCCCAGACGCACCTCAATCTCCGACGCATCCAGGTCTTTGGGCTGGGCGGCGGTAAGAGCTTCCACATTGACTGCATAAACCGGGTCCTGCTGTGCCGCCCGCTGCGCCTGACGCAGTTTGCGGCGTACATTGCCGGAAAGGTATTCATCAGCAGTCACATAATGGGGTGTGCCGTCTTTCTCCAGCTGTCCCGGTACACGGAAGATTACGCCTTGCAGCTCTCCGGCCAGTTCTTCTTTTGTTTTTCCGGTAAGCTGGCTCATATAGTCCATATCCACGCAGGCTTTTTCCGAGATGGACACCGCCAGTGCTTCACTTGCCGTATCCACCACAGCCACCGCCTGATGGGGCTTGATGGTCCGCTTGGTGAACATATCTGCCTTGCGTTCCAGCTTTCCGTCCTCGTCGATGACTTCCAGCGCACAGAGCAGGTAATAGGAAGAATCGTCTGCATAGGCCAGACGGTTTGCACGGTCATTGATGAGACCGTATTTGGCAGAAAAGCTGTCATAGAGGCTGTTCAGTTCCGCCTGCTTTTGGGTAATGGTGCTGTCCGGAACCGCTGCATCCATCTGAAGGTCGATCAGTTCCTGCACACAATCACGCAGTCCCACAAGACCTTTTACACGGGCTTCGGCGGTGGCGTTGAGGTCAGGGCGCACCATACGGCTGTTTTCCCGGTAGTACACCTGCCCGTCTACAATGGCATAGGAATAGTTCTTCACATTGGGGTCAGCAGGAATGGAGGTGTCAATGGCTTCGCCCTCGCCCAGCTCCGGCAGCTCTGCCTCCTGATAAGTGCCATGAATGTACTTCACAGCATCATGCAGCTGGTCGGAAAGCTCCAGTCCCTCGATAGGGTTCACGGTGTAATCCATACCATGAGCAGTGCTTACCGGCTCCTGTCTGCCCAGCACCATTTCCGGGTGGTCGATAAAATACCGGTTGATGGCAAACCCGTCCTCCGTCTGTCCGGTCTGGGTCCATTCCGGCACGATGTCCAGCGGGCGATCCCGCTTTTGGAGAAAGATGATGTCCGATACCACCTCGGCACCGGCATTCTTTTTGAACGCGGCATTAGGCAGACGGATAGCTCCCAGCAGCTCGGCACGCTGGGCAAGATAGCGGCGCACGGTGGAATCCTTGGCGTCCATGGTATAGCGGGAGGTCACAAAAGCCACCACACCGCCGGGACGCACCTGATCTAACGCTTTTGGGAAAAAGTAATTATGAATGTTGAAATTCAGCTTGTTATAGGCTTTGTCATTGACCTGATACTGACCGAACGGCACATTGCCGACGGCAAGGTCAAAGAAGTCACGCCTGTCAGTGGTCTCAAAGCCGCCTACTGTGATGTCCGCCTTGGGATAGAGTTGCTTTGCGATACGCCCGGAAACCGGGTCCAGCTCCACACCGTACAAACGGCTGTTTCGCATTTCCTCCGGCAGCATACCGAAGAAATTGCCCACACCCATAGATGGCTCCAGAATATTTCCGGTCTCAAATCCCATACGGCCCACCGCTTGATAGATGGCCTGAATGACCGTAGGACTGGTGTAATGGGCATTGAGGGTGGAGCTTCTGGCGGCGACATATTCTTCCGGGGTCAGCAACTCTTTCAGCTGGGCATACTCGGAAACCCATGCCGGTTTTTCCGGGTCAAAGGCATCTGAAAGACCGCCCCAGCCCACATAACGGGAAAGAATCTCCTGTTGTTCAGGGCTTGCCTGCTGTCCGGCAACTTCCAGCTCTTTCAGCAAACGAATGGCATTGACATTTGCCTGGAACTTGGCTTTCGGACCGCCTTCACCCAAATGCTCATCGGTAATGCGGAAGTTTTTTGCATTGCGGCGCAGGTTAGCCTTGTATTCCTCATAAGATGCTTCCTCGGCAGCTTTGGCATTGGGGAAGGTCTGCCACTGGCCATTGACCTGAATGGAAACCGGGTGTTCATCCAACACTTCCTCAAAGGTTTTCTCCGGCTCAGTCACAGGGGCTGGTGGCTCCGGCTCCTCGATATGCAGTCGTTCCACCACCACATCATAAGGCAGATGGTTCTTATCGCCCGGATAGACGGCCACGGTCTCGGAATGGAAGGTCGGGGATTCGGTAGCCGGTTGGGGCTGTTCCTGTCCAAAACCGTCCTGCTGACGGGCATACATCCCGCGCAGCAAAGGCGCAACCTCATCCCAGCGGAAATACAGCATAGCCAGACGCTTTTCCTCTGCATCCATGACTTCCAGTTCTATGCCCTGTGCCGTGGTACGGTAATCGGCAATATCGCCGGTCTCCAGATTCAGTGTCTCGATCTCACCGGAATAGGCTCTGCTCAGCCAGTAGGCGATCTCGCTGTTGCTCCTGCCGGATTGCAGCAGCGTGGAAATCTGCTTTTTATCCGCTTCATCCATCAGTCCATGAGCCAATACATCCCGCAAGTCCTGATCTGCCTTGTCCGGGTCAATAGGAAGAAACTCGGTATAGTAAGCATTGCGGCGGTCTGCCCGAAGCAGCTGCTCGAACTGTTCTTTGCGCTCTGCCCGGTAGATGGGATATACCATCCCGGTGGGCAGAAGCTGTACGGTGTCCTCCCGCAGCTCGGTGATCTGATAGGCGTCATCCTCGATATACACGGTATCGCCCACGGCATAAATCGGGGCGGCGGGGTCGTAAGAAGTCTTTTGCGGAATTGGACTGCGAACTGCATCATATTCCTCATCGGAAATGGAAACTTTGGAAGTCTGCTCTGTCTCGGCATCTGCGATCTGCTCGGCATCTGACATCACCTGTTGGATAAACGGGGCATTGTCCAGTTTTTCCGGGTCTGCCACCTGGCCGTTGACGATCCCTCTTTCCTCCAGAGCTTCCCGGATGGCGATTGGGTCGATGTCGTCAAAACGGTCCTGTTCTTCTTCGGTATAGAACCGGTCCTCCTGAATGAGCTGGGCAAGCCTGCGCTGTACCTTCGGCCAGGGCAGCTGCGTTTCCTCCGGGCTGCCGGCACGGACAACGAACAGGCTGTTGCTGTTACTGCCGCCGTATTCCTGAGCCAGCCATGCGGCGGTATCTTTTTCTCTTGCATGGTCTTTCATATAGCGGACAACAGCGTGTTTACTCTCGATATTGCCGTTCCATGCACAAAGGGCAGTATCAATATCTTCCTGAGAAAGAGGGCGCAGAAGTTCATGGAGCTTTGGATAGGTCTCGTCGATCACTTCCCGGTGCAGACGCTGACGGAACTCCGGCACATCCGAATAGAGTCGGATCAGCTCCATATCCTTAGAACCAAGGACTGCACGGCGCACAGCGGCATTACCCTCGATGACAGCATTTTCACGGTCAGAATGACCGCAGGCATTGCGATATGCGGTATCCTCGGAAATGGCGGCAGTCACCACAGGCTTATACTGCTCAAACTGCTCCCCAAGGGTAGGCTTTGGCGTTTCTTTCTCCACCTCCGGCTGCTGTGCTTGAATGGCATCTTCTTCTGCCAGTTCCTTTTCAGCCTGGATTTTGTCATACTGCGCCTGTTCCTGTTCGGTAAGATAGCGGTCTTTCTGGACAAGTGAGGTAATGCGCTTGGCAACCTTTTCCCAGTTCAAGTGAACATCCGGGCAGTCCTGCTTTTTATAGTGCAGTCCTTTCCCATCGTGATCTTCGCCGCTGTGTGTTGCGCCGGACAGGGCATGAGAGCGTCCGCCAATGCCATACTCGTCTTTGAGGAATCTCACTTTCTCCTTATCCGTATGGTTTGCCATGAAGAACGCATAGATACGGCCTTTTCCTCCGGCGAAACTGCTTCCGCCGGTCATGGCGGCGTCGATCTCATCCTCGGTAATAAAGTGCTGGACGGTTGGCACTTGGGAAAGCTCTGAAGAAAAGGTCCTGCGGGGCAGGTCAAGGTCCTTCAGGTTCTCCCAGATCTCCCTCGGTCTATGATAGTGAAAACGCAACAGGTCACGGTCCTGCTGATAGGCAGTCCAGAAGGCAGCGTATTCTTCCTTGAGGGTCTGGCGGAAAGCCGGGTCACTCAGCTGCTCCATCAGGCGGCGGGTCTCCTCCGGGAAACCATTGCCTTTGATCTCTGACAGGCAGGACAAATATCCGGCTTTTATGGCGTCCTCACTGAGATCGTGATACAGATGCCAGAGCTTTTCCGAGAGGAGGGAGCGTTCATAGCCTGCCGCTTCTGCAAGCTCCACATTGGAGGCAAACTGGCCGCTCTCCAAAAGCTCCCCGATACGCTCTGCGGCGCTCTCCCAGGAAATGACCTGGGCAGACCTGTCATAACGGACAGACTTCCCGTGGGAAAGATGGATACCATCCTCGGCATACCATGCACTCACACTGCCAAGGCCGTTGCCACCGTGGTACAGCGTTTTCAGTATCTCGGCAATCTCAGCGGTGGTTTTCTGCTTTTCAAAGGCTGCAACCACACGCTCCCTCTGACGGTCTGTATTGCCTCCCAAACGCAGCACATGGTCAATGTCATTTTGGGCAAAAGAAAAAGCAGAGGATGTATGCGCTACATTCTCTGCTTCATCTATGGATTGGATCTGTTCCGCTTCGGAGAGGAACAGGTTTAGGGTCAGCTGTTGATAAGCTCCGCCATCAGGATCTCCTCTGCCTGGGCTTTGCAGGTGTTCATCAGCCCCACCCACTTCATGGGATCGCTGGCTTTCAGTTCCTCGGTGGCTCCCGCTTCCTTCGCCAGCTGGGGCATCATCTGCTCCAGTCTGCTCTGGGCGGTCTCGTCGATCTCCAGAAGGTGCGGGTACAGCTTCTCGCTCAGCAGCATCTGGTTGTAGAGGATGGGACTGTGTTCCTTCAGGTAGGTTTTCCTCATCCTTCCGTACTTGCCCAGGGGTTTCTCCGGCTGCTGGCTCAGCTTCAGGTCGGGAATCAGATAGTCTCCGTTCTTGATATAGGTCATGGGATTGTTCATCTTGTTTGCTCCTTTCTTGGTTGGCTTCGCGCTCTGCATTTCGGACGGTGACGCCGATCTGCCGCAGCACCTGCTGGTTAATCTGGCTGACCGCTGTTCCAAGCGCCCCGATAGTTGCCGGGGTATTGAAATCAAAGATCGCCATGAAATCTTCGTGGTCGAAGTAGCGTTCCGGCTTCAGTCCACAGCGGGACATCAAAGCGTAAGTGATACTGACGGTGGCTGCTGCCTTGAACTGTACTCCGATGTTAAACTCATCATATTCCTCCAAAAAGGAACCGTCAACGATATAGAAGAAGTCCTGCTGATGCTCCGTCCAGTATTCCTCAGCCAGTTTTCCGGCTACCTCGGTGAGCTGTCCGGCAAGGTCATCACCGGAAACATCATAGGTGCGCTCAAGCATGGCCTGCACGGAATCCAGATGGCGCTCCTCCAGCTGCCACAGCCAGGGAGTGCGGGAATGTTCACGGGTTCCGGTGTCAGAAATATCAAAAACATAGCGCAGGCGGGGCCTGTCCCCGGAATCGTCCACCAGAGCAATCCCTTTGGAACCGCGCCTTACATACCGGCCCATCTTTTCATTCCACAAATCGTACTCCGCACAGGCGGTGGCGTCCGGTCGCTGGGCATAGATCATCAGCTGCTCATGGAACGGGTACTTGTAAAGGCGGGAAGCAGTAGTGAGAAACCCTGCCCATTCCTGCCAGCTTCCCGTGAGCTGCATTGTCACCTTCTCCGCCATCTGTGCATATAGTTCAGCTTTGGTTGGCATGGTGTTCTGTCCTCCTTTCGGTTTTTGGATAAAAGAAAAGCAGGAAACCCAAACGATTTCCTGCTAAGTAAAACTGTGAATGTTAAATTATGGCTAACCTATTGGTTATACAAACTGGAATTTGCCGCTCCATTAGAGTCCATAATGAATAACCCATTTGTTTTGGCCTAATGCCTTTTCTAACAGTCCCTTTAGTCCATATAGTTTAGGAATATCATCAATGACATCAATAAACGCTTTTAGAGAACTGGGCGGAACAAGTGAAACACCACAGTATGCAAGCCCCTTTTCTTTGATAGAAAGCGTATGCCAATAGAAATCAATGAAACCAAGCTTTTCTGCAATGCCTTCTACATAGTCATCATCAACAGAAATGCAATCATATTTCCATGGTTCATACTCATCGTACCTTTTACCCGGTTGAGGTGCATCCATCATAATTCCAAACTCATGTTTTGCCATATATGCTTCACTCCACAAATTCCTATTTGTTGCTTACATTATAGTTCATTCATCCCTCCAAGTATAGTGGGAGTTTGTAAAGAATTGAGAGAAACCGCCTTCCCATCGAACAGTTTCTCTCACTATGTCATCCCGACACGATAAATTTACTGGTCAAAATCCGGGTACAGCTCCAGCTGGGCAAAGTCCTCATCGGTCATCGCACAGAGCTTCGTAAGGGCGCTGTCGGTCAGCTCCCTCAGTTCCGTTTCCTCCGGGGCCAGCTCGCCGCGCATCTCACGCAGGCTGTCGATCAATCCGGTGCGGCTACCGGTATTGTAAATGCACATCAGGTTCATTTCCTCAAAAGTAAAGTTTCCCATATCAAATCTCCCTTTCCGCACTCTTTTTGGGCGCTGTCTTTTTGTATTCTGCCTTGGGCTGGCTTTTCAGCTGCTCCATGACGGACTTTTTCTTTTCCCGTTCCTCCCGATGGGCAGCGGCAGCCAGATCCATGAGGGAAATGGACTGACCGCTGCGGGCCTGCTGTTCCAGCTCTGCCACCGTAGGCTCTTTTGCGCCATTGTTGATGATACCGTCGATCATGCCGTAATCGTCCTCCATGGCCATCTCCGCATTTTTCAGCGGATTTTCCGGCAGAAATCCGGGGATCTGGGTAAAACCAACACTGTCACAGTAATGACAGGATACCTTACCATCCTGCTTGATCGCAACGATGTCACTGACACTCATAGAAGGACTGTGAAAATCCGCCGGTTTTTGCAGATTAAACTGCTCATATAGTTTTTCCAGCTGCTCCGGTACCGTGCCAGACTCCCTCAGCGGAGCAGTGTAAATGAGATCATAATTGCTGCGCTCTATGGATATATCATGGGACTTTAGCCAGTCCAGATTCATAAAGCGCACATTCTGCGGATCGTCACGGCTCACCTGATAGATGGCAAAGCAATCTCTGTTCTGAGCGAGAAATGCTTGTTCCCGTTCCTGCTGATGTTCCTGGCGCTCCATGACCTTTTCGTGGAACTGAGGGCTTTTCTCCCATTCCTCACGGTCCACACCGAAAAGGCCGCCATGATCCATGATTTCCTGCGAGTCAAATACCATACTCTCCGTATTGTCCTCATGCAGCACATAGACAGTCAAACCAGCGGCATCCAGTTCCAGCGCCCGTTCTCTGGTGACAGGGAGCATCCCATCATAGAAGTAGCCGTATTCCTGCATATCCGGTGTGGATACCTGCTCATCGGGCATGGGGTATTCATCCAGCGCCTGCTCTTGTGCTTCCGGCAGCTGGGAAGAAGCAGCCATCTGACTGGCCTCTGCCTGCATCTGCTGGTAGGCAGCGTCCTGCAAGGTCTCAATCATGGACAACGGTGCGTATTTTACCGAGTCTCTGCCCAAATCGTTGTCATCACAAATCTGGAGAACTGCCTTCATGCGGGAAAGCTCTGGCATATCCAGCTGACCTCCATCCAGCTCTTTCATGGATGCGGCATCGTAAAGGGTATAGTCCCATCCGCTGTCACAGGGCTGGATATGAAGATAGGTGGCATTGTCGATCAGAAACAAAGCCTCCTGCTGATTGGCGTCTGCCCCCAGCACTTCCATTTCTGGCATTGCCGCAGCCAGTTCCTTTACCGCTTTTTGCACCAGAGGATTATCACGGTAATAGTCGATTGCCTGGATGGTGTCCAGGTCAATGGTCTGGCCGGTCAAAATCGGGAAAGGTCCTTCATAGTCGCTTCCGTCTTTCAGCTCAAAACCAATGCCCTTGATCCCGTTCATTCGTTCTGCCGGAATCTCCTGATAAATGCGGATTGCTTCCTCCAAAGACAGGTTATCGTGGTATTCTCCGAGGTTTGGAAATTCCATGCACTCTGCTACATAGTAGGTCAGATCGCCGGTCTGCTGTCTATCAGATACCTTAGCGGCATCTTCTGGCTGCTCTATCGGGGCGGTTTCCGGCTCTACCTTTGCATGAGGGTCGATTCCGCGCTCTTTGCAGATTTCCTTATAGTGGCGCTCAATATCGGAGATCAAAGTGCCGGAGGTTTTGTTGATGGTCTCCAAACTGGCTCTCAGTTCTTTCAGCTCCTTGCCCTGACTCCAACTGGCAATATAGCCAAAGCTGTTTTCTCCTGTCTCAATTCCAAAATATTTGCAGACTGCATAGGAGATGCTTTCAGCCTCCACTTCTTCCGTGTGACGGTTTTTGATTGCCTGTTTTTCTGCGGTTGCATCTTCCTCAACTGCAAGACGCCATTCAAACTGATTTTCGTCCACATAGCGCCAATCCATATCAGAAGCAAACTGTTCGGCTTCTTTTTCTGTGGCAAAATCCAGCTTGAAATCATGCTTGGTTCCACCTTCACTCTCCTGCACAACCTTCCATGACGGTAGCATTTCATATTTTTTAGGGTCATGGAGCTTGCTGTGAGCAATCTCGTGAACCGTGGCCGAAACCGTCTGCACCTCGCTCATGCCCTGACGAATGGCAATTTTCTGATGATCAGCAGAAAAATAGCCGTCCGTATCGGCGGCCATTGCTTCAAAAGTAATCGGCACCGGTGCGCTGCGGCGCAGGGCCTCCATGAATGCCTCATAATTTGGCACATTGCCGGAAAGGGATGATGCAAGCTCCGGCAAAGGTTTCCCGTCGGTCTGGCTCACATCAAAGACCTTGACCGGACGAAACATGGGGATCTCGATTTCTTTTTCCTCTGTAACGATCTTTCCGTCTTTATCCAAAATCGGAGCCTTGGTATCCGGGTCCAGCTTCTGCTCCTCGATTTTCTTCTTATACGGTGTCGGGGCAATGATGGTAATGCCATGCTCGCCCTTTTTTACATGACGCTCAAACTGGTCTTTCCACTTATTGTATCCGGCTACCAAAGTGGCATCCGGCTTCTGCATATAGATGAGCATGGTGTTGTTTACCGAATAGCGGTGAAATCGGGACATGACGGACAGATAGCGCATATACTTTTCGCTTTCAAACAGTTCTTTGATGCCCTGCTCGATGCCATCTGTGATTTCCCTTAGCCGTTCTCGGTTGGTGGGTTTATTCTCAGCCATGATTTTCAATCTCCTTTCCAAGTGTGTGATTTCTGCTGTGTGTTCTGCAATCCATGCCTTTTGTTCTTCTTCACTTTCATAAAGAAAAAGGTCCAGCAGGTACTCTACATAGGTTTTCTTCTGGATTGCTTCCACAAAGCGGGGGTGCGGTTCTTCCTCCGGTGTCCTGGGAGAACGGTCGGCTTCCCATTTTTTCAACAGATAATAGTAATCGGACAGTACGCGATAACACCGCTGCCGATCCTCACGAAACTGCTGTGCCTCGGTTTTCTGCCGGACATATCTCCTGCGGGGAAGGGCCTGACTGTCATAGATCAGGCCAAAGTCCTGTGCCAGTTTCTCCGCCGCTTCTTTTGGGGAGAGGTCAAAGAGCTTTGCGGTAAAGTCGATCACATCCCCATCTTCACCGCAGCCAAAGCAGTGGAACCGCTGGTCTACCTTCATGCTGGGGTTCTTATCATCGTGAAAGGGACAGCAGGCCATGCCATTTCGTTTGACCTCGATCCCATAAAACGCTGCCGCATCTCTGGTGCTGACCGACTGCTTGACCGCTTCAAATACATTCTCTGCCATGTGCCTTTAACTGCCGGACTTTTTCACAGGGGGCTGGTATCCGGCGGCTTTTGCTCGCTCACTGGCAGCTTTGCGGCGCTCGGCGCTGTATGGCTCCCGGACTGATACACACCGCTTGGGGACGGTAAAGTTATGGGCGTCCTTTCGGGTGATCTGGTCGGGGTGCTTTTTTGCCAGCAGTTCCAGCTTCTCCATCAGACGGGGATCGTGGGTGTAGACCTCAGCCATTGGTTCTGCCTGGTTATAGAGGAGAATGGTTTCCCGTTCCACTAAAGAGAGCTTCATCGGCTGCCTCCTTTCCGCTGGTCAAATTCCAGCTTAAAGTTGGCGTACTGTCCATCGTCCTCCAAAACCACAGTGGCATCGTAGGTCTTGCCGGTTTTCTCCGAATATAGGCCCGTCACACGGACACGGCCATCGTTCAGCAGCGCAGACACCACAGCTTTGGTCGGCTGTTTTTTCTTGGCAGCCCACCATTTGTTGTTTTTCCAGATTGCAAATTTGCAAGAATCATTCTGACAGAAGAAGCCTTTTTGCAGTTCTGCAACTTCACCGCCGCAGCGAGGGCATTTTCCCACCACCTCACGGGGCGGAGTGAACAGATACTCAGTTCCCTTGATGACCTGATAAGTCCCCACCAGATCTTTCAGCATGGTGCTGATCCCGTCTAAAAACTCCTCCGGGGCAAGCTGCCCGCGCTCGATCTCGCCCAGGCGGTACTCCCACTCGGCAGTCAGAAGCGGCGATTGCAGTTGTTCCGGCAGCACTGTGATCAGGGAAACTGCATCGTGGGAAGGGAGAAGCTGCACCGTTTTCCTGCTCTTTTTTCGTTCCAGAAAACCGGCAGATACCAGCTTTTCCAAAATACCGGCACGGGTGGCCGGTGTCCCCAGACCTTTTCGCTCGGCATCCTCCGGCATATCCTCTTTTCCGACAGTCTCCATCGCGGACAACAGAGTGTCCTCCGTAAAGTGCAGGGGCGGACTGCTTTTGCCTTCTTTGACGATTGCCGCAGAAACCGAAAGTGTCTGTCCTTCGGTCAGCTCCGGCAGGGCTTTCTCTGCGCCCTCTTTTTTCGGCTCTGTATCCTTCATTTTGGCACGGTAGGCGTCCTCCAGTGCTTTCCATCCGGGGTGCTTCACCGTTTTTCCTTTTGTGGTAAACTCCCCACCGGCACACGCTGCAATCACAACGGTTTCCGAATAGATATGGGGCTGGGCTACGGCGCACATCAGACGCAGGGCCACCAGCTCCAGCACCGCTTTTTCTCCCGCAGGAAGGGCAGAAAGGTCTGCATCCTTGAGATTTCTGGTAGGGATTACTGCGTGGTGGTCGGTTACTTTCTTATCGTTGATGACCGTCTGCGGATCACAGGTAATGGCGATCCCTTTGCGAAACGGCATAGCACTGGCAACCAGATTCACCAGCACCGGCAGGCTGTCTGCCATATCACCGGTCAGATAGCGGCTGTCAGTACGGGGATAGGTGCAGAGCTTCTTTTCATACAGGCTTTGCAGATAGTCCAGGGTCTGCTGGGCTGTAAATCCAAGCAGGCGGTTGGCATCTCTTTGCAGAGTAGTCAGGTCATAGAGGGCAGGCGGCTTTTCGGACTTTTCCTTGCACTCCACCTTTTTGATTGTGACATTTGCACCCTGACAGGCTTCTTTCAGCTGCTCAGCAGCAGCCTTATCCGCCATGCGCTCCCCAGATACGGTAAGACCGGGCAGCTCCAGCGCCACGGTATAAAAGGGAACCGGCTGAAAGGTGTCGATCTCAGCTTCTCGCTGAACAATAAGCGCCAGCGTCGGGGACATCACGCGCCCGATGTTGAGGGTTCGGTGATACAGCACGGAAAAAAGCCTTGTCGCATTGATCCCCACCAGCCAGTCGGCCTTGGCACGGCAGAGGGCAGCATCCCGAAGTCCGTCATAGTCCGCACCGGGGCGCAGGTTTGCAAAGCCTTCCCTTATGGCGGAGTCCTCCATCGAAGAAATCCAGAGCCTTTTCATAGGCTTTTGACAGTCTGCCAGCTCATAGACGCTGCGGAAGATCAGCTCACCCTCGCGTCCGGCATCGCAGGCATTTACCACCTCCGTCACATCCGGGGCATTCATCAGCTTTTTGAGAATATCAAACTGCTTTTTCTTATCTTTTCCCACCACCATCTGCCAATGTTCCGGCAGAATAGGCAGGTCATCATATCGCCACTTGGCATACTTGGGATCATAACTGTCTGCATCCGCAAGACCGGCCAGATGGCCCACGCACCAGCTGACACGCCAGCCGTTACCCTCCAGATACCCGTCCTTACGAGCAGTTGCACCGATTACCGCAGCCAGACTTTGTGCAACCGATGGTTTTTCAGCGATTACCAGTTTATATCTCATCATCTTCAGCCTCCCATTCTTCCCGCACAGGCGTGTGCAGTTTTTTCTCTATGCTGTTTTCCTCATCCAGTAGCAGGTTATAACCAAACCGGTAGTCATAGCGGTACAGTTTCCCCAGCAGGTCATTGATGATGATACGGCAAGCCAAAATGACACGGGTTTTATCCACCTGCATCAGCTGGTAGCGTTGATAATTGCTGTAATATTCTTCGTGACGGCGGGTATTGCAGGCGGCATCTTCAAGTAAACTATCTACTGCATCCTGACAACCATCTTCTTTTTCCCCTTCCATGCAGTTCAGAAGTTCCATCATCAAAGGAAAGCTCTGTTCATCCATAGGAGCTTCTGCTGCAAGAAAACCGATCAAAGCGGATAAGAGCAGCCGAGCCGCCGTCTGTTCTTGTTCCGTCAGCACGGCCATTGTTTTCTCCGCATTTGGCAGGATCTTTTCTTCCACAAAATCTGCCGCATCGTCGGAACAAAGCTGACGGATAGAATCTATGGACAATGAAACTGTCACGGTATCTAAGGAGAAATCAAAGGGGTCATCTTGCTTTGGCTTTCTCCGAAGTTTGTTTAACATGGTAGAAAGAATGTCGCCGCCAAAATACACGGCGATCACCAGCAGGTCAAAAACAGCAATCAGCTTGATAAATATAATCAGAACACTCATTTTTTTCGTTTCCTTTCTTTGAGCCAGCGTTCCATCTCACGATGGCAGATACCTACGCAGGGACTTCCATAATTCCCGCAGCCATAGCAGGGGTGGCTGTGGGGTAAAGAAGGAGGACGGGAAGTTTCCTTCCCGCCCTCCGGCCTGCGTGTCATCATGCGTTCATAGGGACTGTCTGTGAAACGGGTCATTTCACACTGTCCTCATCATCTTCTTCTGTGCTGCCCCCGTCAGCATCCGGTTCTTCCGACTCCTCATCCTCGGTTTCCCATTCCTCGGAATCTTCCTCGCCATAATCATAATCGTCCAGACTGTCATTGCCCTTGGTCTTAGGCTTGTTCTTAACGAGCTTCAAGTAGGCAAATACGCCACCGCCTCCCAGCAGAGCCAGCAAAAGGACTATCGCAGCCGGGTTCAGTCCGGCAGGCTTCTCTTTTTCCGGCTCCGGTGTTTCTGCCGGAGGTTCCGGTGCTTTGCCCGTACATTTACTCTTATCAGTTACACAGACCGGGCAGGCCGTATTGACTGCCCCTGCTTCACATTTTGTTGAACAGCTACACACAGCAGCCGGCTCCTCTTTGACATTTTCATCTTCCATCAGTGCCATCAAATCCGCTTCATCCACCTGGTTCAGAAAGTGAACAGCAGTCTTTTTATCCTCATTAGCCCTGTCGATCAAAATGTAAAAATAGTTGCCAGCCTTGGTGGTAACGGTAATGAGCTGCTTATTGCCACCAAAATCATCCACCAGAGCGGCATTGCCATCTGGTGTAAGTGCCGGTGCCGGTTCTGTTTCTTCCACAATCACATTGCTGTCATTGGTAGAATCCTCTGCCGGTGCCGCCGGAGCCTGTTCTGACCCCTGTGCAAAAGCAGGGATCGTAAAGCCAAATGCCACAACCATTGTCAGGCAAAGGGCGGAAAGTGTTTTGCAAATTCTTTTATTCTTCATAAGCGGTAACCTCCTGATTATTTGATTCCGACAGTGCTGTATCTCTGCCGTGGTTCATTCCACCGGAAAGCATAGCGTTCAGCTGTGCTGGAGTCATGCGTAACGCACGAACCATCTGAACGATTTCCAGATTCTCTGCCTCCGTTTTCTGTGCTTCCAGGGTCTTGAGCTTTTCCTGATATTCCGCAATCTTCTCACGGGTTTTCTCAATTTCCTGGTCGATACGTTCAATTTTGTTTTTTGCCATAACCGTTCACTCCTTTCCACAAAGTCTGTTACCAGTTCATCAGGCCGTAGCCCTTAATACTTTGATAATTCAGGTCATAACTTTTGATCTTGCAGGCATCGCCGGAATTTCCCTCCACGGTATAAACACGGCTGCCATCCGTACCGATCACGATACCCACATGGTCTGCTGTCCCATCCAAATCCCAATCAAAGAAAATTGCATCTCCGGGAGCCAGATTGTTATAGCCTCTTGCACCCCATTGTCCATGAGACTGGAACCACGGAACGCCCTGCCACTCACAGCCTGCAAAGCGCGGTTCACTTTTTCCAGCCTGGTTATAACACCAGGATACAAAGCAGGCGCACCACTCCACGCGGCTGTCAAAGCCATACCAGCTCCAATAAGGATAGCCGCCCACATTGCCGACCTGACGCTTGGTCAGTTCCACCAGCTGAGGATTGCCGGGGCGGGTACCATTTACGAACTGCACACCGGACAGATCTTCCGAGCCGCTGGTATCAGGGGAGCCGCCGCCAAACAACAGCGGCTTATTGCCCATGGTCTGCCGGTAGACCTGATACATTTTCATCTGCTCCGGGGTCAGAAGTTCCGACACCACAGCGGAAATGGGCTTGCTGGCGAGTTTCACATTCAAAATGTAATACTCATAGGGGACTTCTTCTGAGGTGGTCTCGCCGGTCTCCGGGTCGGTGGAGGTCTCCGTGCGGTAGCGAATCTCCACTTCCTCAGTAAGCGTCAGCTGATACTGTGCTGCAAACACACGCGCCAGCTCTGCCTGAGCGCTCTGCCGGGTGTAGCCTTGCAAGACGGCAGAGAGAAATGCTGCCAGCTCATGAGGGTCATGGCCGATCATACCAAGGTCATAGCGATACTCGTCATACCCTGGGTGGCTGCTTTCAATGTTGTCGATTTCCTCCTGCAACTGGGCTTCTCTGGCTGCATAATCTGCCTCCACCGCCAGCATTTCCGGGTCATCCGACGGATAGGTGGTGCCGGAGAGAACGGAACCGATGCTCTGCGCCATCATGGAGCAGGAGGACATGGTATTCATCAGCATACAGGTAATGAGGAACAAAACCCCTGCCATCAGGAAACCCTTCTTGTGGCGCATGACGAATGCCCCTGCCTGCTGTGCCTTTTCTTTTACCGTCCTTGCGGCTTTTCCGGTTTTGGATGCAGCCTGGGCGGTATTTCCGGCAGTCTGACCGGCGTGTTTGGCGGCGGCATACTGCTTTTTGATGGCCTGCTTTTGCTGCCAGCGGGAAAGTGGATTGCTGGCAAACTGGGGATTTTCCTGCAAAGATTTCTGGTACAGAACATTTACATTTGCCTTTTCCAGTTGGCGCTCTGCCTGTGCTGCTTTGCGGTACGGCTTCAGCTTGTGGCTGTGATAGCCCTCCCGCACCAGATAAGCGCCGGTCTCCACCGCTTCCTCGGACTTGTGGGCGCTTTCCACGCCCACATTGTCCTGCTCTGTTTCCCGGATCTCTTTGTGGAGCTTGCCCACGACCAGATGGACGGGAGCTTCCCTGACTCCTTGAGAAACTTTGGAAGGTGGCTTTTTCTTGTCCTCAAAGGTCAGCTTCGAGGTCTTTTTTCCGGTATCCGGGTCAATGACCGTCTGCCTGACCTTTTTCTTTGGGATATTGGCCTGCGCCTTATCTGCTCTGGCCGCAGCTTTCTCCGCTTTACGGATCGGCTTTTCCAGTGCAGGATCAGACCGTTCCTCATCAGTAAAGCGCAGGCGCGGCTCCTTATTCAAACCATTCTCCCAGCATGAGGGAGGACATCATGTAGTGCAGCTCTGCATAAATGGCCATTCCCACAGGATCGTTGAACATACAACCGGACAGGTAGGCGTAAAACTGTGCCACCACATCGGACAAGATTTTCGCTTCGGTTCCTTCCAGAACCAGACCACCCATACCTTCCTTGGCACGGATGGTGCTCCAGACCTCTGCCAGACGGAGCAGCCCCACCTGACCGGTCTCATTCAGTTCGGCTGCCTGATCTGCCGCCGTGCGGCACTCACTTACCGCATCGGCCATGACCGTAAGCAGCTGGCTGCGCTGGGCATTTACCGCCCTGTCAAAAAACATCAACGGGTTTTGATTCAAAATGTTGGGGTTCATCATCATTCATCCTCCTTCTTTTTCAGTTCCTGGGGTTTGGTGGTCATAATGCGGTACAGCTCGGTACTCTTCGGGAAGTGGTCCACGAAAGGCAGAATTGTGGAGCCATAGAACAGCAGGCCCTCGCCCTCACCGGAGTGGGTCACATAGCTAAGCTGGTGCGTGGAAATGCCCAGCTGCTTGGCAAGTATCTGACGGTCTCCGCCTGCCTGGTTGAGCATATACACGAAGTCGGAGTTTTCAAAGATGTTCTCTACCTCGCGGCTGCTCAAAAGGTCTTTGACATTCTGGGTGATACCTGTCGGAATACCACCCCATTTACGGAATCGCTTCCAGATTTCCACTGTATAGGCAGCGGTCTGTTCCTCCTTCAAAAGCAGGTGCATCTCGTCGATGTAGTAACGGGTGGACTTGTGGGCAGCGCGGTTGATGGTAACGCGGTTCCACACCTGATCCTGTACCACCAGCATACCGATTTTTTTAAGCTGCTTGCCCAGTTCCTTGATGTCATAGCAGACAATCCGGTTATCAATGTCCACATTGCTCTGATGATTGAACACATTCAAAGAACCCGTTACATAGATTTCCAATGCCGTTGCAATGTACTGAGCTTCTTTTTCTTCCTGCTCCCGCAACAGGTTATAAAGGTCCTCCAAAATCGGCATATTCTCCGGCTTTGGGTCATTGAGATATTCGTTGTAAACCAACCGTACACAACGGTCAATAATGGTTTTCTGCACCGGCTGCAAGCCCTCCTTACCGCCCACGATCAGCTCACACAAGCTGAGGATAAAGTCAGACTTGAGTGACAGCGGGCTTTCATCATCCGAATAGTCCAGATTCAGATCCATCGGATTGATATAGTTGGTTGAAGTAGGTGAGATCTTGATGACCTGCCCATGCAGACGCTCAACAAGAGGTGCGTACTCCGCTTCCGGGTCACAGATAATGACATCATCACTGGTAAGCAAAAAGCAGTTGGCAATTTCTCGTTTTGCGCTGAAGGACTTACCGGAACCCGGCGTACCCAGAATCAGGCCGTTGGGGTTTTTCAGCAGCTTTCTGTCCACCATGATGAGGTTGTTGGACAGAGCATTGATGCCGTAGTACAGAGCTTCTTTCCCGTTCTGGAACAGTTCCTGCGTAGTAAAGGGCACAAAGATAGCTGTGGAACTGGTGGTCAGTCCTCGCTGAATCTCAATCTGATTGAGACCCAGAGGCAGACAGCTCATCAGCCCTTCTTCCTGCTGGAAGTCCAGCCTGGTCAGCTGACAGTTATACTTCTGGGCAATAGAGCCTGCCTGAAAGATGTTGTTGCCAAGCTGACGGGGATTGTCCGCTGTGTTCAGCACCAGAAAGGTCAAAAGGAACATTCTCTCGTTGCGGCTCTGCAAATCCTGCAAGAGTTTTTTCGCTTCACTGCCGTAGGTAGCAAGGTCGGATGGAATGATGTCCATGTCGTATCCGGCACGAACTGCTTTTTTCTGTTCCTCGATCTTACTGCGGTCCAGGTCGGTAATCTTGCGCTTTACCGTCTTAATGGCTTTCACCTGATCCACCGACTGAATGTGCATACTCACAATGAGCGAGCTTTCCATATCCAGAAAATCAGCCAACAGACGGTCATTCAGCTCCGGTGCGAGAATCTGCAAAAAAGAAACAGCCCCGTATTTCTTGCCCATACGGAACTGCTTGCCGGTGCGGAACTCAAAGGAGCTTGGTGCAATAAAATCCTTTGTGGACAGACCGGAAGGAGCCAGCCAGTCCCATTCAAACTGAAACGGGAGTTGTTCATCCATGTGGAATACCGCATGAAGCTGAAAAAGCCTTTCTTTACCGTCCAGCGTTCTGGCAGCTACACCAAGACGCTTGAAGTTATTAAGTATATCGGTCTCAATACGCTCCAGACGGGGCTTGGCGGCTTTGATGCTGTCCGCGTCGATACCAAAGGTCAGGTATTTGGTCTTGATGAGACCGTTGTTACCTCTGGCCAGCTGATTTTGCAGCATTGTGGTGTATTCCTCGCGGATACTGTCAAAGGCGTCCCTCTGGGGCGGGATGGAAATGGAGTTAGCAAAGGTCTCCTCCGATGCCGCAAGGTTCAAAAAAGACAGCTGGAAATGAATCGAGCTGTCAAAATAATTGAGGAAATCACACCACCCCTCAAAGATTGCCGTCTTATCTTCGTTTTGGGAGAGCTGATAGTTGATGTCCTGAAACTGGATGGTCTTTGTGTAGTGGCTGTCCGATACGCGGCAGATTCCGTCCGGCCACATCCGTTCATAAGGGATACTGTCCTGCGCAGATTTTCCTTTTTTGTCCGTGCGGTTAGCGCGGGCAATGGCCGCTTCGATCTGCTTCTTATCGGCGCGGGACAGCTTTTTCTTTGTCTTTACCGGCTGCACAGTTTTTTCCTCGGTTTTTCCGAACATCCGATGCAGCCATTTTTTTATTGCGGTGAACAATGTCATACACCTCCTTATCGAGCATTTCCTGCCGCTTTAATACGGCATAAAAGTTGTTGGTCTGGTAAGGTCGCTGCTTTGGACGGATCACAGCTACTTTGAGAATGTTGCCCACGATCTTTTCCAGGGGCTGTCCATGCTTTTCGTACATAGCCAGCATAAAGAAGGGCAGCATAACCAGCATCATACACATAGCCGCTACACTGTTTCCGGTAGGTTTTCTGAGCAAAAAGAAAAGCGGTACGCCAATAAGCGCTCCGCCCGTGAAGCAGATAAGCTGCCGCTTGGTCAGATTGAACATGACCTTTGTTTTGACTTTTGTTAAGTCCTTGGGTACGGGTACATAAGCCAATGTGGAAACCTCCTTCCGTTTTAGTGCGCCTGAAAGACTGATTTGGCGAGACTGCCGGTTTTGAACAGCGTAAAACATAGCAGTACGGTGTAGCCCACGCAGCTCCAGATTGCCATGATGATGTCATCTTCCAGAGCGATGTTCTGCACCAGCACAGCATAAATTGCCACGCAGACGATAATGAGAAACGCCTGAAAGCCCAGTGCCAGCAGAGATCGGAGGTAATTCTGTCCCATACCGCCCCATTCTTTGCCCATCATTGCAGCCATTGGAACGGGAGCCACCGAAGTCACAAGGTAGATTTCGATCATACGGCCATAAATAACGATAAAGATACAGATATACAACGCCCACATGGTAATGCCAATAAAGAGGGATTGGAACCACAGTCCGAACAGCGGTCCCAAATCCATTTCCATCAGCCTCGGTTCCAGATCGGTCATAACTGAGGAAATGTCAATGGACGCATCCGAATTGATAATCCCTGCCGCCTGCGCCACCACGCTCTGCGCCATATCAAAGACGCCCATCACGATATTCCATGTGTTTGTGACAATGAGGATGGCGGCAGCTGATTTGAACACCCACTTGAAAATCATCCAGGTATCCACATCATGCAGGTTGTTCTTGTCTGCAATCATCTGGATCAGGTCTACGGTCATCACGATAGCCAGGATCACACCTGCAATCGGCACCATGATGGAGTTTGACAGATTCTCAATCATATTGAAAATACTGCCATTCCATCCCTGTGGGGTCTGTCCTACCTGTACGGATATATCCGCGACCTGTTGGTTTACGCTGTCAAACATCCCCGAAAGGTTGCTCATAATACCGCCCACCAGCATTTCTTTCAGCCAATTCGTCAGGGCTTCAAGTAAGAAATCCATACGGTGTCAACCTCCTTTCCGCCGCCCCCGCAGAACTGCGGGAGCGGCAAGGATTTCATGCAGGAACGCTTAGACAGAGAACAGCCCGGAGAGCAGAGGTACAAGAACCATACCAACAACGGCTACACCAGCACCGGCCATGAGCTGCTTCATGCCCTGAGATTTGGCGCCAGGGTTGTCGTTGCCGTAACCTTCCAACAGGTTGATGACACCCCAGATACCAAGACCAGCGCCCAGAGCGATAACGAGAGTCTGAAGAACGGTAATTGCCTGTTCAAAAAATGCCATAAATAATATTAGCCGGAATCATTTGAATGATTAGTTAGGTTTGTTTCATAAGCGCACAAAAGCCGGAACAATCTGCCCTCGATCTATGAGAGCCTGATTCCGGCTGTCCTCCTTTTTCATTATTTTGTTGATGATTGCCCGCTTTGTACGCCAATGGCCTCAACAGAGGCAGTTGCGGCAAATAGATACGATCACTCCTTTCTCAGCGGAACCGTATTACACGCCCTCCGTGTCTACTTCATATACATCGCAGACCTCATCAGGCTTGAGTTTTAGTCTGGCAGACAAAAATGCTTCAATATCAAAGGTATTTCGCTTGTCTGCATCAGCTGTGTATTTGAAATTAGGGTGTCTGGTAATGTCATACTTGTCTGAAAGAAACGGACGCACACCGCGCAACTGCAAGATGCACTTGCCGCCATCCATAACTGCCAGCTCGTCCTGGCTCATCAGCTCTTTTCCCAATTTCTGATAGTTGAGCGAGTGGGAGGTCTCCCGTCCCCGGCTCTCTCCGGTGTTGTAAGTGTCTATGGTCTCCTTTCCCAGAACAGCCGCCAGCTCTTTCAGCGTTGTTGGCTCTTTGCCACCCAGGAAGATGGAAGTATCCATATTGCCGATGATGGTATCGGCATTATCTTTGTAAATTGCCTTGAGCTGGCTCTGTGCCTGCAACACCAGACAGGCAGAGATTTCACGGCTTCGGATGGTGGCCACCAGCTTTTCCAGCTTCGG
>OQVQ01000280.1_pt1 | contig 24843 bp, 21 predicted proteins | sample 1691491 | NCBI WGS metagenome assembly OQVQ01 (sample SAMN03418252, study PRJEB22391) | human gut metagenome | biome: human-gut; feature: organic feature; material: feces | host: Homo sapiens | place: Tanzania | collected 2013-01
CCCGAATGCATACCTGCGTTTGATGTCATCGGCGGCGGAATTGCGCTTATGCGCGGCGGCGCCGAAAGGCTTTCCCGACTTCTCGGAAGGCGCGTGTATGTTTCCATGCCGCGGACAAGCCTTATGAACGCCGTTAACTACGCACCGGCATTTGCGCTTGCGCATTTCATGCTTTACGGCAGCGGTTCACTTGCTGTCGGCAACAGACGACTGGTGGATAATATAGTCGGCAACATCAGAGATTTTTTCGCTTACCGACAAAATGCATAGCAATTATGCAAAGATTGCCACAGTATGCACCGATTGTTTTTTGAAAAGAGCAAACCGTTCGATGCATTCTCAAAGTTTAAATCAACCGAAGACAAAGGAGGTTTTATCAATAATGGCACTTGATCTTGAACTCGATAACGAACAGGGCAATATTGCCCAGCTTAAAGTCGTCGGCGTCGGCGGCGCAGGCGGGAACGCAGTGAACCGTATGGTTGAATTTGGTCTTCGCGGTGTTGAATTTGTATCCATCAACACCGACAGACAGGCTCTATTCACCTCCAAGGCAGACATCAAGGTTCAGATAGGTGAAAAGGCAACCCAAGGTCTCGGCGCAGGTGCGGAACCTGCCGTCGGCAGGGCTGCAGCAGAAGAGAGCATTGATGAGATCAACGACGCAATTCGCGGCGCAGATCTTGTTTTCATCACCGCAGGTATGGGCGGCGGCACCGGCACCGGGGCAGCACCCATAGTTGCAAAAGCCGCCAAAGAGCAGGGCATACTGACCGTTGGTGTTGTTACAAAGCCTTTCAGTTTTGAAGGCCGCTCACGCATGAGGAATGCACTTCAAGGCATACGCGATTTGCGCGATGTTGTTGACACGCTCATTATCATTCCCAACCAAAAACTGCTTTCCATTGTCGGCAACACACCCATTAACGATGCGCTCCGCGTTGCGGACGATGTGCTCCGTCAGGGCGTTCAGGGAATCAGCGACCTTATCACCTGCCACACAATGATCAACAGCGACTTTGCGGATGTTCGCACTGTCCTTTCCGCAAAGGGCATGGCCCACATGGGTATCGGCACCGCAAGCGGCGAAGATCGCTGCACGGAAGCTACCCAACAGGCAATCAAAAGTCCGCTGCTTGAAACAACCATTGACGGTGCAAAGGGCGTTCTCATCAACGTTGTGGGCGGACCCACTCTCGGCATGATGGAGGTTGACAATGCAACCAACCTCATAACCTCGGCTGTGGATGAAGAAGCACGCATCATTTTCGCAATGGGCATTGATGACGCAATGGGAGACGATGTTCGTGTTACCGTTATTGCAACAGGCTTTGAGTGGCCCGCAGAACTGGATAACGACCCCTCAAGGACGCGTCAAAATGCTGTAAATTCCGGCGTTCGTCCCGACCCCGACTCCCGCGATGGCAGAGGCATTCGTGTTGATACACGTCCCGCCGCTCCCGACCGTGAACAATATGATATCCGTGACGACCGCTTAAATACTCCGAACGCACAACGTGAATACGGTACTGCACCCATGCGTGACGAACCCGGCAGGCGCGACTACGTTGATCGCAGCTACAGCGACAGGCAGGAGCCCCGTCGAAACCCCGCTGACTACAACGGCGGCATTCGCGGCGGTTCAGGCTCGAACAGTGCAGAGTACGGCAGACCCGATTATGAGAGTCGCCCGGGATACGGCAACGCTCCTGCATATGACGACAACAGGGGCTACGGCAGCAGCCACGGCGATGAACCTCGCCCGGCAAGACCCGCCGAACCTTCCCGCAGAAGCGCTCCCCGCGATAACCGCGACAAAAACAGCGGACTCGATCTGCCCTATTTTCTCCGTTCCAAGAAAAAGAACAACTGATTCAATAATCTGACAAAAACCGAAAGCATCCGAACATGCAGACCGCATTCGGATGCTTTCAATTTCATTATGCAGTTCTATTAATACTGTCATTAATTGCACAAAGCGGCCGACAGCAAAATTCGTTGTTGACAATACGATGGGCTCTGTGCTATAATTATCGTAATCGGGGGGTTATCCTCCGAAATTCAAACAAAGGGGTATACCGGAGTGACCGTGATCGACTGAGTTTTTATGCAAAGCAAACTTTTTATTTGTTGCGCTTAAAAGTGTGCAAAAGAGTTTGCGCTGCGATTCGGTTGATAACATCCCGGTGGACTTCCGCATATTTAACAGGATAAATGCAATGCACACTTTGTGTTTCCCTGTATGAGCTTTATAGTTCTGCTCAGAAGCGGATGTGAATGATGTTTCACGTTCCGTTTTTTATTTTCATAAAATGTGTTTTATGTGCATCTTAACGAAACCCTCCGAACCGCTCGCAGACTTCGGCTTTCAGCGCATTTATAACCCGCAGGCTTAAACAACAAGGAGGTTCATATGTCCATAATTTCAGTACGCAATTTAACTTTTTGCTATGAGGGCAGTTTCGACAACATTTTCGAAAACGTAAATTTCACGATCGATACCGATTGGAGACTTGGCTTCATCGGACGAAACGGGCGCGGAAAAACGACTTTTCTGCGGCTGTTAACGGGCGATTATGCATACGAAGGAAGTATCACAACAAGCGTTCATTTTGACTATTTTCCGTTTGCCGTAACAAATGAATGTCTGACCGCTGCCGAAATCCTTCTGACTGTTTCCGGTATTGCTGAATACGACTTTTGGCGCGCCGAACGGGAACTCGGACTTCTCGGTGTTGATGAAAGTGTGCTCCCCCGTCCGTTTGCAACGCTTTCCAACGGAGAAAAAACCAAACTCCTGCTTGCCGCTCTCTTTCTCAAGGAAAACAATTTTCTGCTCATTGATGAACCGACGAATCATCTTGATCTTGACGGGAGACGACTCGTTGCGAAATATCTCAAGAGCAAACGAGGGTTCATTCTTGTGTCGCACGACAGGGCATTCCTTGATGAATGCATTGACCATGTGCTGTCAATTAATCGCAGCACGATAGAAGTCATTCACGGCAATTATTCATCATGGCAGCGTGAAAAAACTCGGCGTGACGATTATGAACGCGGTGAAAACTCCCGTCTGACCGCCGAAATTGCCAACCTGCGCAATGCAGCGGACAGAATTGCTTCATGGTCGGACAAAGTTGAAGCAACAAAAATCGGCGGCGGCCCGTGTGATCGCGGCGCAATCGGCGCAAAAGCCGCAAAGATGATGCGTCATGCAAAGGCACAGGAGAGCAGACTTGAACGCGAAATCGAAAAACGGGAGGCACTAATGCATGATGTTGAATACGACGAGCAGCTGAAGCTGCATCCCGAGCCGTATTTCAGGCAGAATCTGCTTTTATCAAAAGATCTTTCCATTTTTTACGGTGACAGATGCGTTGCAAACGGAATCAGTCTTACGCTCAACCGCGAGGACAGAATTGCGCTTGTCGGGCGAAACGGCTGCGGCAAATCCAGTTTGCTGAAGCTTTTAATCGGCCAACCCATTGCACATACGGGTACACTTGAAATCGGCAGCAGACTGACCGTGTCGTATGTGCCGCAGGATATGTCTTTTCTTTCCGGCAGCGCAGACGACTTTGCCGCAGAAAGCGAAATTGATATCACCCTGTTCAAAACGATTCTGAGAAAGCTTGATTTCAAGCGCACGCAGTTCACAAAAGATATGTCGGAATTTTCCATGGGCCAAAAGAAAAAAGTCCTGCTTGCCCGCAGCCTTTGCCAAAGAGCCAACCTCTATATCTGGGATGAACCGCTGAACTACATTGACGTTATATCAAGACTTCAGATAGAAACGCTGATACTTGAATACAAGCCGACCATGCTGTTTGTTGAACATGACGAAGCTTTCGTCAACGATATTGCAACGAAAGTGTGCCGAATCAGTTTGAATCAATAATGAGGGTTGCCGCTGCATTCCGGCTGCTCCGTGTATTGCAGCAGGGCGGCGAACGCAAAAACAGGAGCATTGTCATATGGCAATGCTCCTGTTCGTTATTTTGGTTTAATTGTGTGCGTTGATTTCTGTTTATACCGCGGGATTATTTGCCGCAGCAGCAACAGCAGGGATGATCAACGGAGGACATATGCTTGATGAGGTCAACAAGCTTGTTGGAATAACCCCATTCATTGTCGTACCAAGCAACGAGCTTTACGAAATGATCGTTGAGCATGATGCCGGCGGTTGCATCGAAGATGGAAGTTCTCTTATCGTGATAGAAATCGGAAGAGACAACAGCGTCCTCGGTGTATCCGATGATGCCTGCGAATTCGGGGCTTTCGCTTGCTGCCTTCATAACTGCCTTGATTTCATCGTAGGTTGCGGGCTTTTCGAGCACGCAGGTGAGGTCAACAACAGAAACGTCAATGGTGGGAACGCGCATGCTCATGCCGGTCAGCTTGCCGTTAAGAGCGGGGATGACCTTGCCGACTGCCTTTGCTGCACCGGTGCTGCTGGGGATGATGTTGTGTGCTGCCGCACGGCCTCCGCGCCAATCCTTGCGGGAAGAACCGTCAACGGTAAGCTGGGTTGCGGTGATGGAATGAACGGTGGTCATAAGACCTTCTTTGATGCCGAAATTATCGTTGATAACCTTTGCAAGAGGTGCAAGGCAGTTGGTTGTGCAGCTTGCATTGGAAACAACGTTCATGTCGGACTTGTATTCCTTGTTGTTTACACCCATAACGAACATGGGAGTTGCATCCTTTGCGGGTGCGGAGATGACGACCTTCTTTGCGCCGCCTACGAAATGCTGGCTTGCGAGTTCGGTGGTGGTGAACTTACCGGTGGATTCAACAACGTATTCTGCGCCGCATTCGCCCCAGGGAATCTCCTTGGGATCCATGCAGTTATAAACGCTGATAGCTTCGCCGTTGACAACGAGCTTGCCGTTTTCAACCTTGACTTCTCCGTCAAACCTGCCGTGAACGGTGTCATACCTGAGCAGATAAGCCATGTATTCAAGGTCGATGAAGGGATCGTTGATGCCCACTACTTCTACGTTATCGTTTTCAACAGCTGCGCGGAAAACGAGCCTGCCGATGCGGCCGAAGCCGTTGATGCCGATTTTGGTTGCCATGAGTGAAAAGCCTCCTCAAAAGATTATAAATGTTTGAATCGGAAGCCGGCGGCGAAAAAGAAGCCGGCCTTGACCTTATTATACCCCATAACGGGGAAAAAACAACTATATAATTCGGGATATTTTTTCCGAAAAAATAGAAAAAAATTAACGCGCCGACAAGCCGAACCGCCTGCCTTCGGAAGGTGTCAGAAGTTCAGCTCCTCCGCAACGATATAGAGCGGACGCCGCTTAAGCTCATCGTACATGCGGTTCATGTATGCACCCTGAATGCAGAGGAAGAGGAAAGTGAGCCCCTGAAGCAGAACAACGCCGTCAACTGCCCACAGCCACGCGGGGAATTTGACTCCGCAGCAGGCAAGCACGATGAGCGCAATAAGACCGAGACCCGCAATGATGCTTGTGAACACGCCGAAACCGCCGCAAAGCGTCAGCGGGCGATCACTGAAACCAATGATTCCGTCCATTGCAAGGCGAATCATTTTTTTGAGCGTATACTTAGTTTTTCCCGCAAAGCGTTCGTTGCGGACAAATTCAATGGGAACGGCGTCAAAGCCCATCCAGCCGCTCATGCCGCGCAGGAAGCGGTTATGTTCACGCATTTTGAGGAACACATCCGCAACTTTGCGGTCGATAAGGCGAAAATCGCCGGTATCAAGCGGAATTGCGGTTGCACTCATGGACTTCAGCAGGCGATAATATGCAGCGGCCGTGAGCTTTTTGAATATGGTCTCTCCCTGCCTCTTGAGGCGTTTGCCGTATGCTATATCAGCACCGTTTTCCCATGCTTTGACCATTTGCTCGATAACTTCGGGCGGATCCTGCAAGTCAACGTCAATGATTATCAACGCATCACCTTTGGCAGCATCCATGCCGCAGGTTACGGCAAGCTGATGCCCGAAATTCCTGCTGAAGGAACGCACCTTGACCTGGGGATTGTTCTTTGCGATATTGCGCAGAATCTTCATTGAGCCGTCACGGCTGCCATCGTTTACATAAATGATTTCGTAAGGATAACCGATTTTTTTCATAACCGCATCCATACGGGAAAATGAGGTTTCAAGCACCTCTTCTTCGTTATAAACGGGTACAATAAGCGAAAGTGTTTTTTCCATAATTATTAACCGTTGCCCTTTATTTTTTGTTGTTGCAGCGCAAACCGCATTGCAATGATTCCGCAGCGGCGGATGCGCCGACGTATTGCTGCCTCCGCGAATCGACCGTTCCGGCCGTGATCGCAGGGATTATACAAATTATATCCTATTTCGCCGCAGATTTCAAGCAAAAAGGGAAAATAAGTCCGTGCGTTATATTCCGTCATCAATGCTCGGGCCGAACACCGACAGAAGCATCGAATTCAAGAGTAAAAGGTTTATCCGTCAGCGCTGTATCTGTCAATACTGTTGCAAAAAGCAGATTCTCCCCCGGCTCAAGCTTCAGCATGAACGAACCGTCTGCCGACTGCATACTGCCGGAAGCAATGAAGGCCTCACTGCCGCCTTCCGTCGTGTCCGCGAAAATTATGTTCACAGCACAAAAAAGGGTTTCGGGGTAACTGTTTATGACCATGCCGTCAACGAATGTGCCGTCGCCCTCCTCGAAAACACGAAAGTTTACAAATCGAAGATATTGTTCAAAATGCTCCGTGTCGCGGATTTCTTTTCCAAGCGCATCATAATGCATTATGCCGCCCGTAGGCGCTGCATCGAAAGTCGATACTGCATCGACCGTCGGATATGTACCCGCTGTCGGCTCGGCGCTGTCGGCCCGGAATCCGTGAGGCGGCAATGTCACATCGGGCATAATGCTTGAGTTTTTTTCATTGCAGCCCGCTGCCGAGAGCACTAAAGCCGCAAGCAGCCCCACGGACAGGCGCAGTGCAAAACGCATACACCCGTCCGCAGTATCGTTCTTTATTTTGAAGTGTTCAAACAAAGTTTTACGCATTCGTCGGAAGTTTCCGATGCTCACGGATAAGCTTTTGACGCAAATCGTACAGCCCGTCCGAATAATCGACTTTGTAAACATGCGGGTTCATCAAACGCTTGCTTTCCTCCCAGAGGGTGTCAAGCTCCTGCTTTGCATATGCCTGAATCTGTTGAATCGTCGGACAGTTGTAAACCTGTTTTCCGTCTATGAAGATGGGCACAAGCAGCTCACGCATTGTGTAATCCGTAAGTGTCATGCGTTTATAAGTTTGTTCGGGGTGGTAAATCGTGAGCGGTTTTGTCGTGTCGAACTTTTCATCGCGCAAAGCGATAAGATCGGCAATCGCCATATGATCTTTGTCATACAGGCGATAAACGGTTTTAATGCCCGGGTTTGTGATCTTAACAGCATTTTCGGACAATTTGATTTTCGGATAAACGACGCCGTCAATAATTTCAGCAGACATTTTGTAAACACCGCCGAGTGCGGGCTTGTCGTTTGAAGTTATGAGCTTTGTTCCCACACCCCAAGTGTTTATGCAGGCTCCCTGCATTTTCAGGCTGTTGATAAGCGTCTCGTCCAAGTCGCCGGAAACACAGATTTTTGCATTTTCAAACCCGGCTTCATCAAGCATTTTTCTTGCTTTTTTGGTAAGGTAAGCAAGATCGCCCGAGTCAAGGCGAATGCCCGCCGGCTCATAACCTCTGCTGCGAAGCTCGTTAAAGACTGTTATTGCATTCGGAACGCCGCTGCACAGCGTGTCGTACGTATCAACAAGCAGCAGACAATTTCCCGGGAAAATCTCCGCATAGGCACGGAAAGCATCAAGCTCCGTCGGGAAGCTCATTACCCAGCTGTGTGCATGTGTGCCGAGGACGGGAATATTGAAAAGCTGACCCGTGAGAACATTGCTTGTGCCGCAGCAGCCGCCGACAATGGCAGCACGTGCACCGTAGTTTCCTGCATCCGGGCCCTGCGCGCGGCGCAGACCGAATTCCATTACGGCATCACCCTTTGCGGCATAGCAGACGCGGCTTGCCTTTGTTGCGATAAGCGTTTGGTGGTTAACAAGGTTCAGCAACGCTGTTTCAACGAGCTGTGCCTCCATTATCGGCGCAATGACGCGAACGAGCGGTTCGTAGGGATAAACGAGGGTCCCCTCTTCCATTGCATAGATTTCGCCCGTGAAATGCAGTTCGCGGAGTGCGCTTAAAAACGACTCGTCAAAAAGATTAAGCGAACGCAGGTAAGCAACATCGTTCTCCGAGAAATGCAGATCATTGATATATTCAACGATAGATTCCGTGCCCGCCATTACTGCGTAGGAAGAATTCGCTTTTGTATCGCGGAAGAAAAGGTCAAAGACCGCTTTGTTGCCCGCCATGCCCTTTTTAAAATAGCCGTACATCATGGTCAGCTGATAAAGGTCCGTCATCATGGTCAGGTTGCGGCTGCTCATTATGCTCATTTGTGGTTGAATCCTTTCGGGAGTATTTATATAGTTAAAACTGTCGGAGATACACTGAATAATTCACTTTTCGGGAATCAGTAAATCAGTTCTCGTCAGTGCTGCGTTTTTGATATTTTTTAAAAACCGCATCAAGCGTTTTTTCGTCATCGATACCGACAAGGGTCTTTTCCTCTCCTTCGCCTGTTTCACGCAAAATTACGTATTCGAGTTCATCGCTGTCATCATCAACCGGAAGCAAAACATAGTAGTTTTCACCGTTGTGTTCGATAATGTCCATAATATCAAACTCTATCTCATTTTCATCCTCATCGATAAGGATAATGCTGTTGTAAAGCTGTTCTTCCAAACTCTGCTCTCCTGTGTTTGTATTTTACTCCGCGGCGAAAAATTCTGCCTTATAATGCAGCAATATGCAGCGAGCAGCACAGAAAACCGTTTAATCGGCACAATGCACTGCCGCTGCATATATCGAACGTTAAGTAAGCACTGTTCGTGCATCACGCCCATAGCCGCGTGATTGCTGCTTGAATATGTTTTTGTTATGCCTTGCCGTTGCAGCCGAGAACGTCAACGATCTTGTGGCGAACCATCTCTTTGATGGCAGCGCGGGCGGGCTTGAGATACTGACGGGGATCGAAGTGAGAGGGGTTCTCATCGAAGTATTTGCGGATGGTGCCGGTCATTGCAAGGCGGAGATCGCTGTCGATATTAATCTTGCAGACTGCCATGCTTGCCGCTTTGCGGAGCATATCCTCGGGGACACCGATTGCATCGGGCATGTTTCCGCCGTGTTCATTGATCATCTTGACAAATTCGGGAATGACCGAGCTTGCACCGTGCAGAACGATCGGGAAACCGGGAAGACGCTGCTCAACCTCTTCAAGGATATCGAACCGAAGCATGGGCTTTGTGCCGGGTTTGAATTTGTATGCGCCGTGGCTGGTGCCGATTGCGATTGCAAGGCTGTCAACACCGGTACGCTCAACAAATTCCTGAACCTGCGCGGGGTTGGTGTAGCTTGCATCCTCTGCGGAAACATTGACATCGTCCTCGACGCCCTCAAGCCTTCCGAGTTCGCCCTCAACAACAACGCCGTGATCGTGTGCATATTCAACGACCTGACGGGTGAGTTTGATGTTGTCCTCGAAGGAATGATGTGAACCGTCAATCATAACGGAGGTGAAACCGCCGTCGATGCAGCTCTTGCAAAGCTCGAACGTGTCGCCGTGGTCAAGGTGTACGCAGATGGGCAGCTGAGTTTCAATTTCGGCTGCTTCAATAAGCTTCATGAGATATGTGTGGTTGGCATATTTCCTTGCGCCTGCGCTGACCTGAAGAATGAGCGGTGCGTTCTCTTCTTTTGCAGCTTCGGTAATTCCCTGGATGATCTCCATGTTGTTAACGTTGAATGCGCCGATGGCGTATCCGCCGTTATAGGCCTTTTTGAACATTTCGGTGCTGGTTACGAGTGGCATTCCGGAATCCTCCTAATGAATTTATTCATTGTAAGTTAAGCGCGAACAACTCCTGCGTATCAATCAGGACAATATCGTCCGCTGAACTTATTATATACCAGTGCCTGTATTAAATCAACCGCTTTTTTCCGCAAATTTGATTTATATTTTTTATACTTTTTTCAGTCTGTTTCGGTTTTTTCAATACTAACGGTGCGTAAACGCAGCAAACAGCTGTTGTCCGGCTTCAGGCAAGCACATTCGCCTTCGGCAATGCGGCACGGATTGCTGCAATGCCTTCCTGTGAAATACCCGTTCGCTGCAAATCCAGTTTTTCCAGTCCCGTCAATGTGCAAAGCACCTCCACCGCAGAATCATCAATCGGATTGCCGGACAAATCGAGTTTTTTCAGATTCACATGTTCTTCAAGAGCCGAAACATCCGTTATTGCATTGTTGTGCAGCGAAACATCCGTCAGGTTGATGAGCTCCGCAAGAGAGGAAATATCCTCAATCGAATTCATTCCCGCATACAGAACGGACAGTTTTTTCATGCCCGCCAAAGCGGAAATATCAGAAATGCTGTTATTGTATATCCACAGCCGTTCCATATTCTCAAGGCTGCGCAGCTCGGAAATATCGCTCAGCACATTATCGTGCAGGTTCAGCCTGCGCAATTCGTGAAGCTCCGAAAGCGGTGAAACATCCGAAATGCTGTTATCATGCAGATACAGTTCACGCAGCTCAACGAGTTTTGAAAGCGGACGCAGGTCGCTTATGCTGTTGCTCCGCAAACCAAGCTTTTGAAGCTTTGTAAGCTCCGAAAGCGGCTGAAGGTCATGAATCTCGTTTTCATGCGCAAGTAGTTTAGTCATATTCTTGAGCGGCGTCAGCGGATAAAGGTTGGAGATATTGTTCTTGTCAATATCCAACTCCAGCAGCTCCGTCAGTTCACTCAGGTGTGATATATCAGAAATATTGTTCGTATCGAGGTTCAGTTTTCGCAATGCGGTAAGCTTTTCGATCGGAGATAAATCGTAAATCATGTTTTCGGAAAGATCCAGCACACGAAGATAACCGAATTTTGTTAAATCGTCAATATACATCAGTCCGCACCGCCGCAGATGCAGCTCCGCAATGCTGCTTCTGTCCGATACGCATATCGAGCCATATTTATATTTAAAGGCACGCGCGAAGTTTTCGTTATTAAATTGTAATTCTGTCTCAAGCGGATTCGGTTCGTCTGTGGGCAGCGGCAAAGGCGTCTGTACAGGAAGAATATAATCGCCTGACAAAACCTGTGTGGGGTTCGGCACAGGGGAATCGGTTTGCTCGGCAGATCGCTCGGGTTTTACGGGAGCAAGGCTCTCGCCGCCGCTGCATCCGAGAATTGCGGCCGCTACGATACATATAAGCAGCGCAAAAGCAGCCGGTTTACGAAGTGCAGTCAAAACAGCAGGACCGGGGGTGCGAACCCCATTGTTCCGCGAACAATGCTGCAATGCCGATTTTGCTTTTTTATCGTCAGTTTCGTTGTTTGATTTAGATTTATACGTATTTTTTCTGTTAATCATATTCGTCCCGAACTCATATTGTTTGTTCCCGCCGCATTCGACGCATTTTCGCAATGCCCGTTTTCGCATCAACCAATAGCCGCCGTCCTGTCAAGGATCCTCGTGCCAAAGGGGAGCAGCCTTGTCGGTCGCTCCCCATGCCAAATCATCGTGCAGAATACGGCATTATCCACCGGACTTTTGCTGTGCAAAAGCTGTCAAGGGTGCAAATGCCGTTCGACACTCGGAGATACTCCGGATAATTCGTGTTTTTGTGTGTAACCGCTTGCAGTTGCGGCTCGGTTCACAAAAACAGCCTTTAGGCAGAGTTTCCGTCGGACGGAGTTTTCTCAGATGACACCGATTGCCATACGCATTATGGTCAATGCATCCGAAACGGAAACACCGGGGTTGCCGTCAACATCCGCAAGCTGAATCTGCTGCTCGGTAAGCTGCATCGTGCCCATCGCATACCGCATTGCAGCCAATGCATCCGAAATGGTCACGTTGCCGTCCATATCAACATCGCCGGGAGCGTACTGTGTGCCGATATAACCGGGAATGCTGATATTATCAACCCAGCCGCAGTCGCTTCCGCTGTTGACGCTGCTGTCCTTAGAATACACCCATTCGAAGGTGTAGGAACCGGTTGTCTGAGCGGTGTATGTAACCGTTGTCCAGTCACGGTCGCCGGAGATATTCGTGTTGTCCGTATTGTTGACTCTGAATTTGAGCTTGTCGTAATTGCTTTCGCTGCTGACGCGCCAATCAAAGCTCATTGTTTCGCCTGCGTTCATGTTGACGGTAACGCTGAACCCTGCGGAAGAACCGCCGACGCCTGCGTTTGTGCTTACAACGCTTGCGCCGCCGACGCTGTTCACAACATCAACCGCCCAAGGATGGCTGCTGTTGTTTGTGAAATTCAGCGTGCCGTTCTGCACGTTTGCCGCCTCGTCAAAGCTCGGAAGCCCTGCAATCGTCACTTGCGCGGAGGCAGTGTAGTAACGATCGTTGAGCAAATCGTGTGCTCTTGCCGTTATGGTTGCCGTGCCCTGAGCGACGCCGGTGACGGCTGCATAACACTTATTGCCGCGAACTGCTGCAACAGCGGGGTTTGAAGAAGTCCACTCAACCTCGAAATTGTTTGCATTCTCGGGTGTGCGGAGTGCAGACAGGCGAATTTCGCCGCCGACATAAGCCTGTGCGGAAACGGGGTCAATGCTGAGCGCCGTGAGCGCAACGGGTTCGGGTGGGATTGCATTCAGAGTTACGCCGAAATACTTAAGGCCGTTGTCCGCACCCTGGGGCGGGAAGTAAATGCCGTCAACGGGTTTTACGGTTATTGCACCGCCGCCGCTGATGGAGCAGCTGTTTCCCGTGAAAACAACCGGTGAAAGCAGGTTGTAGAGATTCTGAACATCGTGATAATCCGCGGGGTTGTATCCCTCCTGCATCCTGAAACCGTAAATGCCGTCGTATGCCTCCGGCGCATTTGCGGTCATTGCAACGCGGAAATTGCCGACAAATTCGGAAGCCGTCTGGCCCGTGACCTCTTGGAACGCAGCCGCAAAGGATTTTCCTGCGGCAAGCTTTTGCAGAAGCGCACGGAAAGTCTGGTTGCCGTATTGCGTGTAGATATACTGAGCAAAGAACGATACCTGAGCATAAAGCGCAAGCCTGTCATCCATTTCGATCCAGTTGCTCCAATCGTACATTGAGAAGCCGTTGTGCAGGCTCCATGCGGAAACATACTCGTGTTCTGCGGGCGGAGTGAGCCAATCGTTATTGGTTTTGAAGCTGTAGTTCATCCAGCTCTGCACCCTGCGGGAAATGCTGCTGCCGGGATAGCAGATTTCCTCGGAAGCCGCGCTCATGCATTCGTTTATCCACGTGTCGGAACCGCCGGCGGAGTAGTTGATAAGGTGCTGATATTCGTGCACCATTGTGCCGTAGGTATCTGCAATGTCGATGGTGACTTCACCCTCGGTATTAACATAGTAAACACCGGGATATGTATCGATATTAAGACAGGGCATTCCGTTTGAAGCAAGATCCGATGCAGTGAAGAAGCCTGCAACATAGCCGTTGCCGGGAGTCCAGCCGTCGTCAATGTTGTAATACAGAATGTTCAGCCTGCCGTCGCCCTGGCTTCCGTTTGCGTGATCGCCGAATGAAGACTGCATCAATGCAAACTTCGAATCGAACTCATCCGCACAAATCTGGGCAAAGCTCTCATCGATTTCATCAAGGGGATAGACGTTTGCCGCCGTTGATGTGGGAGTCCAGATATAGCAATGCTCGCCCTTTGCAAGCACTTCAAACTCAACATTTGAGTTGGGCAGTGGGCAATAGCTTGAATAGAGGCTGAAAACATGTGTGTCGCCGACATTGAAGGAAAGGGATTCCGTGCCGATGCTTCCGATGTTGCTGCGGGAATCAACACCGGCTTTTTTGTCCGCTTCGGCAAGCTCGGAATCGATATCGACAACATAACCCTTGTCGGAAACGGGAAGGCTGCCGCGGTTTGCACCGGTTGCGCCGACACCGACTTCGGTTTCGATAAGGCCGCTCATGTTACCCGTGGACATATCGCCGTAAGAGCTTGTGCTCGGGTTGTAAATAACGACATAGTCGCCGCTGTAGCCATCGCTGCCGTCGGTGTCGATTTCAACATCGCCGGTGTTGATGAGGTTTGGGGTTACCTGTGTTTTTGCAGCAGCGGAAGACGGCAGGGCTGCCGCAAGCGTCGTTACCGCAAGGCACAGGCTCAGCATGATGCTGATGATTTTCTTCATAACGTTTCCTCCTGAAGTTTTTGCAGAGGTGTATCGGCAAACAATCCGCTCGATGCGGGTTTGTCCGAACCACTGCACATATATAATAACACATCCGCCGCATTCATCAAAGATAAATCGGGGCGAATGTGTCAATATATTATTTTTTCGTATTCTTTAATCTAAATCCTGCCTTTTCGCTCATGCGTCTGCTTGATTCTCGATTCAATGCCCATATCTGTCGGAACATAGTAAACATGTCCTTCAACTGAAGGCGGCATGTATTTTTGCTCCACTTCATGATTCGGGTAATCATGAGGATATTTATACCCTGCGCCGTGCCCAAGCTGTTTTGCGCCCTTGTATGACGTATCTCTGAGATGAATCGGAACAGGTTCGTCAATCGTCTTCTCCGCTTCGGCAAATGCACCGTCAACAGCAAGAACTATGGAATTGGATTTCGGGCTTTCGCAAACAAAAACGATCGCCTGTGCAATGCTGAGCCTTGCCTCCGGCATTCCTATGAGTTCAAGTGACTGCGCCGCCGCAACAGCCTGCTGCATTGCGGTCGGGTTCGCCATGCCGACATCTTCGGAAGCATGCGCAATGATCCTGCGGCAGATAATCCGCGGGTCAAGCCCCGCATAGATAAGCCTTGCAAACCACGCAAGTGCGGCATTGCTGTCCCCGCCTCGGAGGGATTTGCAAAATGCGGAGAGCATATCATACAGCTGCTGTTCATCGCATTTAATGACTTTTTGCTGAATTGATTCAGCCGCAATTTCAGCCGTGATATGTATCACTCCGTTTGCAGACGGTTCGGTTGTTCGCACCGCAAGCTCAAGCGCATTCAGTGCGCAGCGCACATCTCCGTTTGCAATGCGGGCAATATGCATCATTGCCGCTTCATCAACCGATGTTTTGTACATACCGAGCCCTTTTTCCGCGTTATTAAGAGCAGCCGTCATCGCTTGCATAACATCTTTTTCCGATAAAGGATAAAATTGGAACAGTCTGCATCGGCTGACTATTGCGCCCGTCATGGAAATCATCGGGTTTTCGGTGGTTGAGCCGATGAATTTAATCGTGCCGCTTTCAAGCGCGGGCAGAACGGAGTCGGACTGTGCCTTGCTCCATCTGTGGCATTCATCCAAGAGCAGGAAAGTTTCCTTTCCGTAAAGGCGCAGATTATTTTCGGCCTCGGCAATGACCTCGCGAACCTCTTTAACTCCGGACGTCACGGCATTAAGCTTTACAAAGTTCGAACGCGTTGTGTTTGCGATTATTGAAGCAAGCGTTGTTTTTCCGCAGCCGGGCGGACCCCAAAATATGCTGCTTTGAAGTGCATCGATTTTTATGGCGCGCCGAAGAAGGCAGCCCTCGCCCACAATATGCCTTTGTCCTATGAATTCATCCAACGTTTGCGGGCGCATTCTGTCCGCAAGCGGAGCGGATTTTGAAACATTGTTTGAAAAAAGGTCCTGCATAGCTTCGTTTGAATCCGTTTTCGAAATTGCTGTATTCGCTTGATTTTACTGTAATGCCACGCAATCCGCCGCCGGTTGCCGGCGACGGACTGCATTCGAAAGAAAGTGCAATGAAGCACACGATTTATTTATCGGTATCCTCAAAGCTCATTTCCATAAGGCGTGCGGGCAAATGTTCGAACATGTATGCCATGGGTTCACGTTCGTGAATGGTGCGCACGGCTTCCGCAAACAGCGGCGCGGCGGAAACAACTTTGATTTTCTTTGAATTTTTAAGCACATCGGTGTTGTCAACGGTATCGGTTGTGACAAGCATCTTGATGGGGCTTTCTTCAATGCGCTTAACAGCGTCCTCCTTGACGATCGCATGGGAAAGGAACGCATAAATTTCTTTCGCGCCCTTGTCCATAAGGCCGTATGCAACCTTGCAGAGGGTGTTGCCGCTGATTGTGAAATCATCAACAACCATGCAGGTTTTGCCTTTTACATCGCCGATAATCTCAAGTGCATTGGGGTTTTCGTCGTGGCCGATGCGAACCTTGTCGCCGATTGCAACATTGCAGCCGAGAATGTTTGCGTATGCCCTTGCACGCTTTGCCGAACCCGCATCGGGAGAAACGACAACGAGATTTTCATTAACAATGCCGAGGTGCCGCGCATATTCGCAGAGCAATGCACTTGCATAAAGGTGATCGACGGGTTTCGAGAAGAAACCCTGAACCTGAGCCGCATGAAGGTCCATTGTAACGACCCTGTCGGCACCGCACATCTCGATGCAGTCCGCACAAACCCTTGCGCGGATGGAAACACGGGGTTCATCCTTTTTGTCGGCTTTTGCATAGCCGAAATAAGGAATTATTGCGGTTATTGAGTTTGCACTTGCGCGCTTGAACGCATCTATCCAAAAAATAAGCTCGGTGAACGCATTGTTCGGATCCTTGCCGATGGATTGAACAATGTAAACATCCTTGTTGCGGATGGATTCATCGGCGCGGACGTAGATTCCGCCCTCGGAAAAAATATGGGTTGTGGATTTGCCGAGTTCAACGCCGAGATAATCACACATTTTCTGTGCAAACGGCCTGCTTGCGGAGCCGGCAAAAACAGTTATGATACCGTTGGTTGAGTTCATAATTCTAAGAAGCTCCCCCTCATCAAAATATTTTGCTATCGTAATTATAGCAGACAAGCCCCGTGCATTCAATGAGAGCAGCGAACAAAATGAAAGTATATTCGGGCAATATCGACTCGCTTTTTATTTTTTCGTGCCGCACAAAAGAATGCCCCGGACGGTTATAAGCCGTCCGGGGCAGGGTTCATGTGTTCGGCTGAACGATTCAGTTTTGACTTTTTCCACCGCTTCCGCCGAACAGCTCCTCATCAATTGTGTAGCCGGGTTCGCCCTCGGCAACACTTCTGACAGCAGCATAATAGTCGTCCCAAACGATAAGATACTGTGTGTGTTCACTGTTCAAGAAGTATATTTTAAATCCGATTCCGCTTCCGCCCTCATAGTCGGGGGCGCCGGTGATTGCATTAAGCTTCTTAGTCACGTTCTGATACCCGTTCTCCGAAGAACGGTATTCGGGCAGATTTGCAAACACCTCATGCACCTGTTCAAGTGTGAGCATCGGCACATCCTCCGGAAGATCCCCAATGATTTGCAGTATCTGCTTTGTGTAGTTCCTCTCAGACCCAATGCCTTGAAAACTCAACTCAATGTTTTTAAGCTTCTGCTTCTGCTCATCGTCGGCACGAGCCATACAGTATTCATACAGCGAGCCATATGCCTTTGACCAGACATTCGCGCTTTTCCAAACATCCAAATCACTGTAATCCGGAGCTTCCGTCGGAAGCTGAGCCTGTTCTGTCGGAGCGGCAGTACTCGGATTTTTGCCCGAAGTGCCGGTGCAGCCCAAGACAAACGCAACAGCACATGCAAGTGCGATGATGATGGTAAGAGTTTTCTTCATGCTGTTGTCCTCCTTTTCGTTATTCTTGAACGAAAACGGTGTGCACAGCGAATCATCATTGTGCCCGTTCCCAATCGATTGTGAAGCGTGATTAATTATCGGTCACGCTTCGTGTTTCCACGGCTGCGCAGATTACGGACGCAGCAGCCACGTTTCGCTTCCTGCACTGTCGTAGTGCCTTACCGTGCCCCGCCATACGCGAACGTACTCGGTGTGTTCGGCATTCAGGAAGTAGACCGTGTTTGTGATTCCGCTTCCGCCCTGATAATCCGGCGCACCTGTGATTGCATTAAACCGCGTCATCACCTCGCGTTCGGTATCATCAAAATCCACGGGTCTGAATCCCATCTGTGCAACTTCGTCGCAGATCGCCTGCACCTGTTCAAGGGTGAGATAGGGTGTATCCTCCGGAAGGTCGCCCATTGCAAGCATGACATCCTTAACACATACCATAAAGCAGCCCAAGCTGTCAGTGTCGCGAGCCTGAATTTCATCAAGCTTCTGCTTTTGTGCATCCGTTGCCTTCTCGTAACTCCTTGTCAGGAGTTCGGGATCATCAAACTGAATGCGTGAGCTGTAATTGGCCTTTTCAACATTGGTTGAATCGGGAGAATTAACGGGCGCATCGGTTTTCTGCTTGTCTCCGGCTGTCAGTGCCTGCACGGCAAAGCAGCCCAAGGCAAGCACAACTGCGCATGTAAGCGCGATTATGAGGGTAAGAGTTTTCCTGCTCATTCCTTTGTCCTCCTTTTCGTTAAAGAAACTTATTCAAAACGGTTCTTAACACTGACATGAGGATCCAAACTCGGGTTAAAAGACCCCGCAACACCGTTTATGATGAATATTCCCTCCGTAAAGTCGGGATTGCAGGAGTAGACAGTAATGTACAATCCGCTCCCGCCCACGTAGTCGGGAGCTCCGGCAATCTCGTTATAACGTCTCTCCAACTCAATTGCAAGTTCCCTTGAGCCGGGCAGATAACCCTCCGCCCGAACCTCAAAGTAAATGCTTCTTGCCTGTTCAACCGTCAGTCTCGGAGTGTCCGATGAAAGCGCACCCATTATCGTCTCGATCTGCCTGGTGTAACCTTCCCTGTCTATCTCCGATGAAAAAGCGGTATAACCCAATTCAAAGCTTTCGAGCTGCCGCCTCTGCTCATCGGAAGCATGCGCACAGCAGTACTCATAAAGTGACGTTTCGTCACCATAGCTCCTGTTCCTGATGGTGTTAATCACTTCATCGTTTGCGGCATCAACCTTTTCGGAATCGTCCTGTTCCTGCTCGTTCACAGCATCAACCCTTTCGGAAACATCCTGTTCCTGCTCGGAAGCTTTGCTTCTGTCCGAAGTGACTGCATGAGCAGCAATGCAGCCGAGAGCGAGCGCAACCGCACATGCAAGTGCGATGATGATGGTAAGAGTTTTCTTTTTCATAATAAATTCCTCCTTGAATCCGGTAGAAATGATTCTTTTTGTTCTCGCAACGGCAGAATTGCCGTTGCGAGAACAGGTTTCAGTCAGCCGTTTTAACGCAATGCTATGCAATCGGTTCAGTTATGTATTCCACGACTGTGTGCGTTGCAGCATCAAACACCGCTGCGAAGCCTATCGTTACTTGCAGATACCGTGTGTGTTCACTGTTCAAATAGTATACTGTGAATCCGATTCCGCTTCCGCCTTCATAGTCCGGGGCGCCGGTAACTGCGCAAAGTCTTCTGTCAAGTTCACTGCGCCATTCCCACCAATCTTCAATTCCCATGTCGTTAACTTCGGCGCAGATTGCGCGTGCCTGTTCAACAGTGAGAATCGGAGTATCCGAGGGCAGCCTCCCCATAATTTGCAAGATCTTTTTCTTGTAAGCATAATTGAATCCACCGAATTCACGTTCGATGTTTTCAATCATCCGCTTTTGCTCGTCATTTGCTTCTGCATAGAGCTTGCCGTAAACAGCCGAAGTGTCACTCTCAACAGCTTCCGAATTTTCGAATTCGGAAGTATCCTGCGAATCCCATGCCCAAGGAATCTGATAACAGGAATTCGGATCGTTCTCGTCAGTCCAGTAGTCATAATACTCGGACGCATCCCGGTTCTGTTCAAGAGGATCAACATCGTTCAAAGCAACATCGGCTGCATTCCTTCCGCTGAGCGTCAGTGCCTGCACGGCAAAGCAACCCAAAGCAAGCACAACCGCACATGCAAGTGCGATGATGATGGTAAGAGTTTTCTTTTTCATAATTAAACCTCCATAGCAATGTTATGGTGATAGTTTGCCCGATTGCTGTCGATTGAACCGTTCCCGGTCGAAATGAGTTTTGCAAGCCAAAACATTTATCGGGCGGAGATCGGAAACGGGGAAGTCCTTGTTGTCAGCACAGCCGGAATGCACAAAGACCCGAGGAACTGCGGCTTGGAGCTTTTGAAAATCGGATCGATCGCCCTCGTTTCGGCTCTCTTCCGCTCTTCGAGTCAAGCATACCATATATTGCCGGATAGTGCAAGTGTTTTTTTTATTTTTTTCTAAAAATTTTAACATTAATAATTTTCTCCCGAAATTCAAGCTGTTTACGCGGCATGTTACGGATTTGCAGCCGTTGCGAAAAAAACATCAATTAATATTTTTAATTGACGGATTTTTTAGGCAGTGTTGATGTATGTCTGATATTTTATCATAAGAATTCCCGTCAATACTTACTCTGTATCGCCCGTTGACGGCAAAAGGTTCAATGCGTCATCAACCGATTCAACGTTTGTGTATGCCTGCGGCACATCGCCCACAATAACTGTTTCGCAAAGCGCGGCGGTATGGGACACGGCGATATGTTTTTCAAAAGAGGCAAGTATTATCCGAATGTTTGCAGTCAGTTTAAGATATGCCGAATATCTTGTTTGGTTGATTCCGGCAGGAGAAAATGCAGCGGAAAGTCCGGAATCGATTCTTCCCGCAGGAGAAATCCCGACGCTTATACGAGGGCCTTTTTCGGTAAACAATGAAATTCCGCTTGCCGTCCCGAGTGATACGCCGACAGAAGCATTTGAAAGCTCCCGAAGCCGAATTTGGGCGCAATCGGTTATTTGCGCCGCAAGCAGATTGATTTTCACGGCGTCAATAAAAAGAATGTCCGCACCGCTCTCGTTTCGCTGCACTTTTGCAAGTTCGGAAGGATCATGTTTCTCCGAATAGGCTCCCATGACTTCCAATACCGCAGAGTTCAGCAGTTCCGCTGCAAGCCGGGCTGCCTTTTCCTCTGCAAGAGCGCGCAGCGGCACGGAAAACGCCGAGTCAAACAGGATTGCGAACGCAATAAACAGCGCAGCCGCAGCACAGATTATACCCCGCAGGCCAAAATGCAGATTCGGTTTTTGTATCCTGCGGATATTGGCTGATTTTACACCGCGGACTCTTCGGAAGCGGCGTTTCCCGTTTCTTTTCCTTACAACAGCATTGCTTTCGCCCCCCATGCAGTCCGACATTGCATTCCCTCCTTTTTATCGTTTTCTTTTTAAAATATTCCGCACACGGCACGAGTGTTACCCGCAATGCGGGAGCAAACGCGGATAATTGCGGATATTTGCGGCAAAACTGCAAATATTTGATGTTCGGTTTGCCAAGCGGTGCACACTGTGGTATAATTTGAATGGGAAAATATGCGAAAGGTATTTTGAGATGGATAATTTCAAAAATGAACATAACAGCGCAGCGGACGGCGACACTCTCGTTTTTGAGAGTCCCGCTGCGGCGACAAATGCGAACGGAGAACCCGCCGACGGCGGGAATTCGGGTTTTTTCAAAAAAACCTTCGCTTCCGTGCGCAGTTTTTTTGCCAAACTGTTTTCAGACAAAAAAGGAGCAAACGAATCAATGCATTCAAAACCGAATAACAAAAATCATTCCCGTGCAGAACGCACTTCGCCGAACAAAGCGGATGCACCGCAGGGAGTTTTTGCGCCGCGCAAACGACCGCGTTCAACCTTGCTCGCCATCGTGTTCACAGTCATAAAACTTGTTGTTGTTGCGGGAATACTTTGCGGTTTCATCGGACTCGGCCTTGTGCTCGGCATTGCAAAAGCATATATCGACACCACGCCGACGCTTGATATTTCCGCGCTCACGGAAAGCGACCGCACAAGCTACATCTATGACGGCAACGGAAATATGATAACGACCTTTGCCAGCATGGAATACCGCGATTGGGCAAATATCGACGAAATTCCCGACAATCTTAAAAATGCGCTTATTGCGGTTGAAGATGTTCGCTTTTATAAACACAGCGGCCTTGATTTCAAGCGGCTTTTTTCGGCTGTTATCAACACGCTGCGCAACACCAACACCCACGGCGGCTCAACAATCACCCAGCAGCTTATCAAAAACAAAGTACTTTCCAACGTTCAGAGTTATAAGCGCAAAATTCAGGAAGCATACCTTGCATATGAGCTTGAAAGCACCGTTTCAAAGGACAAAATACTTGAAGCCTATATGAACGATGTTTACCTCGGCGACTCCAACTACGGCTTTAAAACAGCCGCAAAAGACTATTTCGGCAAGGAACTCGATGAATTGACCATTCGCGAATGCGCAATGCTTGCGGGCATGGTTCAAAAGCCGAACGTTACCAATCCCCGTGCGAACACCTATAAACGGTTTTACAGCAGCGGACGCAACAAAATGGATATAACCAACGACAGGACGAACGTTGTTCTTAAAGCAATGTATGATGAGGGCTTCATAACGCGCGCCGAATACGACGCCGCACTTGTTGAACATGTCAACATTCTTGAAGTAAGCGCTCAAAAGCAGCTCTATGACATGGCATATTTTGTTGAATACGGTGTTTATGATGTTGTGACGCACATGCTTGAAGCGCGTGACCTTGCGGACACGCCTGCAAACCGTGCCGAAATCGAAAGGGAACTGCGCACCGGCGGATACCATATTTATTTGACAGTTAAGCCGGACATTCAGAACACCGTTCAGCAAACCATTACCGAATGGCAGAATTATCCCCGTCTGCGCAATTCGGCTGCATCTGAAATTACAGACCCCAATTCCGGCATCACAAGTGCGCAGCCGCAGGCGGCATCGGTCATTATCGATCAGCACACGGGCTATATCGTTGCCATGGTCGGCGGACGCGAAGAGCCGATTCAGAAACGGCAGCTCAACCGCGCTTACCAGAGCAGTATGCCTGTCGGTTCATCCATCAAGCCGCTTGCGGTTTACGGTCCCGCGCTCGACATGGGCGCAACGCCGGCAACATGCGTGCTGAATTCCGAGCTTGCAATCGACGGTTACGGCGGTGGTGCCGAGTGCAAGTCCGGTGCCTTCCACTACATCAATAGAATACTCGGCTAAAGCTTCACTTACGCAACGCTCGCTGAAAACCAACGTAGTATTACCTAGAGCTATTTCATCGCCAGTCATTAAATTGACTTGCTCGCCGCAAGTTACTATGCGCTTATTGATTTTGATGTCTTCTTGAAAATTGATCAAGGTAAAGCGGCCATTACCATAACGTAACAAAGCTTGATCGTTGGCTATAGTAGGTTCATCTACTTCTATATCATTGACTCGCTCGCCGCGTGAACCTATGGTGAAAGTGCGCTCATCTCCAAGCTCTGAAGCTAATAAAGCAATTCTTTGGCCGCGACGACTGCCACTTACATAATCGATCGCATAGTCGCATTCGTAGCGCCAAGGACTAGTCATATTGCCAAACTTATCTTCAGGCTCGAATAGGGGAACATCAGCTCTGGGTTTATCCTGTAAAGCGGACATCGCAGGCTGCGGCTCGTCATTATGGGCTAAGTCTTCGTGAGCATACTCTTGCTCATAAGGCTGTTGCTCATCTTCATGGACTAAATTTTGCTCGGCAACAGTTTGCTGAGGAGCATTTTCTTCTTCTTCGGTAACTGAATCTTTAACTGTGGCCAATTCAGCTTTATTGTGAGCAGTAGGAGGTGCTGCAGCAAAATTATACTCCGGAAGTTCATCTTCTGCTGTTTCTATTTTGTCATTTTCGTCTTGCTCAGCTATAGCTTGACCGCTGTTGGCTTCCGGCTCAAGTTCTTCCACTTGCTCGCTGCTTTTTACTTGCTCGTTAGTTTGGGCGTTTTTATCCTCTTCGGGAATGGAGTTCGGCGTATCGGCTTCCAAATTTTGTTGTTCATTTTCTGTTAAAATAAACTCGCCGCGCGGACCAAATTTATAGCCTGCGTTTTCCCAATCTTGACGGGTATAGCCCTCTTTGTCGTATCCTTCTCGATCAAAACCGCCGTAATCGTATCCCTCGCAATCGTATCCTTCCCAGTCATAACCTTCGCGATTATAGTTATATTGGTCAAAACCGTCGCGATCGAAACCTTCACGATCAAAGCCTTCAGCATTGAAACCTTCTCGGTCGTATCCTTCTGAATCGAAGCCATCGCGGTTAAATCCTTGACGATCTAAGCCATATTGGTTGTAACCTTCCCAATCGTAGCCATCACGGTCGTAATTATCTCTGTCGAAGCCGTCGCGATCAAAACCGTCGCGGTCGAAACCCTCCCAGTCATATCCTTCCCAGTCGTAGCCATCACGGTCGTAATTATCTCTATCGAAGCCATCGCGGTCAAAGCCGTCGCGGTCGAAACCTTCGCAATCGTATCCTTCCCAGTCGTAGCCGTCGCGGTCGTAATTATCTTTGTCAAAACCGTCACGATCAAAACCATCGCGATCGAAACCGTCAGCAAAATATTTTATCTTCTTCTAAAGTAGTCTTTGAGCCCAAAAATTTGGCTGATGAATTGCGAGAGGAAGAGGAGCGAGCCAAGCGGGCTGTGCCCTACTCTTTTGCCTCTTTAGGGAAGAAGCAACCTTCCAACAATTCCGCAACAGATTCGCGCCTTGCCGCTTTGTCTGCCATGCGAACTACTACTCCAGATCCACAAGAATATCCAGAGTCCAAGCAATATCAACAATATGCCGCTCAGGATCAAGATCAGGAGCACGCCCAACTTCAAGAAGAAAATGTCGGCAACGCTAGTTCTTCTACAGATTTTGTCGATGGCAACTTCGACGCCGATGGTTATGACGCTGAAGGCTTCGATCGTGACGGTTTCGATCGCGATGGTTTTGATCGTGACGGTTTTG
>OQVQ01000282.1_pt1 | contig 24770 bp, 20 predicted proteins | sample 1691491 | NCBI WGS metagenome assembly OQVQ01 (sample SAMN03418252, study PRJEB22391) | human gut metagenome | biome: human-gut; feature: organic feature; material: feces | host: Homo sapiens | place: Tanzania | collected 2013-01
TTTATTGGCACTCAGTAATCACCTCATGGAGTTCATTATATGTTATATGCATACGAAATTAAAGAAACACAGGAAGGCTTTGTAGGATACGTATCAGATCTTGATTTTTCTACAAAACCACAAAAGACATTTGAAGATGCTGAGAATGTATTAACAGATGCTTTTTTAGCTTATATCGAAGTAGTTTATCGTAAGAACCGCAAAAATAATACTTTAGAACCTTGTTTACTCGCTTGCAACGAGCTGAGTGTTATAAACCAGATTTTAAATAGAAATGATGCGACAAAAGAAAGCCTATTACAATATATGCTTAAAAACAAAACAAAATGCGCATTACAACTATTTGATACTAAGATTGAATTTAACATACCCGACTATATTCAAGAGGCCGTAAATGACATCTAATACTTTTATTTTTGCTGCCGCAGGAAGTGGCAAGACAACTACCTTAGTTAAAAAGGCTTTACAAGAACCAGAAGAGAACATTCTCATCACAACCTATACTACCGAAAATATCCAAAATATAAAAGATATCTTTATACAAAGTATGTACCCTGTGGCTCATAGTACTTAAGCCCAATCTCATCTAGACCTTTGCAGAAGATATTCTTTCTGTGGGTGAAAAGATCACGTACACCTTGATAGTATGAATCAGGCAGCTCTAAACCTGCTATTACAGCCTCCTGCAGAGGTGCTGCTGCACCTACGGTTAGGAAGTCATGAACCTTACGAACTCTGTCCATTACGTAAGCAGGAGCACATACATAGCCTAATCTCCATCCGGTAATTGAGTAAGTCTTAGATAAAGAGTTACACATTACAGTTCTGTCTTTCATGCCAGGTAAGGTTGCAAAGTAGGTATGATGATATGGCTCAAAGATGATGTGCTCATATACTTCATCTGTAATTACAAAAGCATTGTACTTTTCAACGATACGAGCAATAGCAAGTAACTCATCACGGGTAAATACCTTACCTGAAGGATTTGATGGGTTACATAAAATCAAAGCCTTAGCGCCCTGCTTAAATGCATTCTCAAGCTCATTCTCATCAAAAGAGAAATCTGGGACATGCAATGGTACATAAATAGGAGTAGCACCACAGAGAACAGAGTCAGCTCCGTAGTTCTCGTAGAATGGAGAGAAGATAGCAATCTTTTCACCTGGATTGATGGTTGCCATAACCGCACACATCATAGCCTCAGTACCACCACAGGTGATACACAGTTCCTGCTGAGGATCTACCTTGATACCAGAAAAATGCTCAATCTTTTTGGCTAATGCATCTAAGGTCTTAGGAGCACCCCAGGTAATTGCATACTGATGTGGTCCTGTGTGAGCTACTTTCTCTAATCTGTCCATCAATGGCTTTGGTGGATCATTATCAGGAAAACCTTGAGATAAATTTACAGCACCATACTGATTACATACACGAGTCATACGCCTGATTACAGAATCAGTAAAGTATTTGGTTCTTTCGCTTAGTTGGATCATAAAATTCTCGATATTAAATTCTACTTACGATATTGTTTTACAACAGTTAGTTATAAACCGTATCCACTGTGTGGGTTTAACAGGTTAAACTCATCAAATGACTTCTTAACACCTATCATTAAGCTTCTATACTCTTCAGGTGTGTTCTGTAAGAAGAAATCACGCTTGCCCTTACCTACACCATGTTCACCAGAAACCACACCGCCTAACTCATAAGACTTCTTATAGAGTTTCTCCATAGTATTGTGCAGCACTTCAGGCCACTTTTCATCAGCTATATTATCCTTTAATACACACAGGTGAACATTACCGTCACCAGCATGACCAAAGGCTACGATACGAGGAGAGCCATTCTCGGTCAAATCGTTTACATAGTCCACAAAATCAGTAATTCTGTTAATTGGAACTACAATATCAATAGGTTCCCATGGTCCTGAGGCATTAACAGCACGGGCAATCGCGCCCCTAATCTCCCAGATATCCTTTGCTACAGCTTCATCATCTAAGGGAATAACCTCAATTGCGCCATGAGCCTTAACCACTTCCTTTAGCTTCTCAAAACGCTCATATACGCCCTTCTTATCGCCATCTAAAGCTACGATAAGGTAAGACTTGGCATTCTGACATGGGAAGCTCTTATTTAAGTATTTCTCACCGTATGCAATAACCTTCTTTTCAACAAATTCAATTGCTGTAGGATCAAGATGTGATTTAAAGATGATATTAACATTGCTGATGCCCTGCTTTAAGGAATCATAGGCAATGACTGTGTTTAAGGTAAACTCAGGTAATGGCAGTAACTTTAGGACAATCTTGGTGATAACACCTAAAGTGCCTTCTGAGCCGACTACCAGCTGCTGTAAATTCAAACCTGTTGAGAACTTATAGGTCTTGGCACCTAAATGAACTTTAGTGCCATCAATCTTATAAAGATCTAAAGCTAGTACATAGTTTCTGGTTACACCGTACTTTACAGCCCTCATGCCACCTGCGTTAGTTGAGACGTTACCGCCAATTGAAGCCCCCTTTTCAGCAGGATCTGGTGCGTAGAGGTAACCTCTTTTTTCAACATATTCGATAAGATCACGTAAGATCACTCCTGGCTGAACTGTCACAGTTAGAGTTTCATCATCCAACTCTAAGATCTGGTTCATATCAGACACATCTAAAACTACGCCACCGTCTGGGATGGTAGAGCCCGCAAGATTGGTACCTGCACCTCTTACTACCACGTTTAAACGATTGGCATAAGCAATCTTTAAGATGATCTGTACATCATCTTCATCTTTAACTCTTGCGTAGACATCAGCATGACCTACACGTGCCCCTATAAAGTCTGAAAGGTATTTCTTTTCGATATCTTTACCGAAAACTAAAATACCTTTGATCTTACCTTCAAATAAACTTTTTATATCTTTCATAAAGCGCTCTAAAAAAAACATGGAGAGTCTTGGCTCTCCACATAGATTATTTAATGAGTTAGTTTCTTCGCTACATAGTCTCCGATATATTGAGCTAACTGCACAATAAAGACTAGAACTACAATAGTAAAGATCATGATACCAGTTTCGTATCTGTAGTAACCGTACTGAACAGCTAAGTTACCGATACCACCACCGCCAACCATGCCGGCCATTGCAGAGAAACCGATTAAACTGATAAAAGTAACTGTAATACCGCGAGCAATACCAGGAGCAGCCTCAACTAACAGCACTTTTCTGATGATAAGTGAGGTTTTAGCACCAGTTGCTAAAGCAGCCTCAATCACACCTGAATCAACTTCTTTTAGAGAAATCTCAATCAGTCTTGCTAAGAACACTGTAGCTGTAATTGATAAAGGCACAGATGCTGCAACAGGACCAATCTTTGTGCCTACTAAGAAGAAGGTAAATGGCAAAGTAAATACCACTAAGATAATAAATGGTACTGATCTGATAAAGTTAATAACTGCTGCAATTACCTTATTTAAAACAGGCTTTTGGAAGAAAGCCTTATTTGCAGTAAGGTACAGTAAAAAGCCAAAGATGCAGCCAAATACCAGAGAAAACACAAATGAGATACCCAGCATGATGGCGGTTTCATAAATTGCCTTCCACAGCTCATTCTTTAAAATGGTAATGGTTGATTCTAAGATCTCATTAAACATTTTCTACTCCTTTTGCAAAAGTATACTTGTGAACGTATGCTTTTTCCTTGAGTACTGACAGTACTGAATCAATCTCGTTGGCATCATTACCACGTAAAGAGATCAATAGTCTGCCCAATGGCTTCTTCTGAATGTACTCAATGTTACCTGCAATGATACTCAAGTCAGTATTGGTAAAACGTCTTGAGATATCAGAGATAACAGGCTCATAAGCATTTTCTTCTTTAAAGGTGATTAGATACAGATTCTTCTCATGCTCTAAGACCTCAGGAGGAACAACACCTTCAAATGACTTGTTAATTAAGTTCTTTGCAGCTTCACTTTGTGGATGAGCAAAAACATCATAAGAACTGCCAACCTCTACTACCTTACCGTTGCTCATTACTGCCACTCTGTCAAAGAGGCTCTTTGCCACTTCCATCTGGTGAGTAATGAATAAAACAGTAATAGGATATTTCTGCTTAATGTTTTTTAAAGTCTGGATAACTTCTTTAGTGTTATCAGGATCAAGTGCTGAAGTTGCCTCATCACAAAGCAGGATCTCTGGGTTATTAGCTAAAGCTCTAGCAATAGCCACACGCTGTTTCTGACCACCTGACAGTGAATTTGGATATAGCTTTGCCTTATCAGACAGGCCTACAAGCTCTAAGAGCTTATCTACACGAGGCGCAATCTCAGACTTAGGAGTATTTGATGCTTTTAAAGCAAAAGCCACGTTCTCAAATACTGATGCATTTTTCACTAGGTTAAAGTGCTGAAAGATCATACCAATCTTAAGGCGCAGAGCGCACAGCTCAGCTCCTTCTAACTTGGTAATATCTTTGCCATCAACAATGACGCTTCCAGATGAAGGACGTTGCAGTAGGTTTACTGTTCTTACAAGAGTAGACTTACCTGCACCTGAAGAACCTACTATTCCAAAGAACTCACCCTTCTTGATCTCAAGATTTGCAGCATCTACTGCTGTAAAGATCTTGTCCTCACGGGTAAATTGTACTGTGACGTTTTTAAATTCGATCATATCGTTCTACTTATATATTGTCGTGTTAAAGAATATACCTTTGTATATTACTTAGTAGGCCACCAAGCTGGACGTGTGAAAGCGTCAAACTCGTGATCATTGTTAATTGCATCAACAAACTCTTTTGACTCTACAGCATCTTTAAAGAGCTTACCAATGGTGTTCTCATTCTTAGCAGAAACAGCTACTACGTTCTTAATAGGCTCGGATACCTTCTCAATACCTAAAGCTTTTGTGTAATCCATTCCAGCTGCGTATGCGTAGTTACCTGGTACGAAACCTACATCAATACTGTCTAATGATCTTGAGATCTGAGCAGCTTCCATTGGAACGAACTTGAAGTTCTTTGGATTATCCTTAATATCAGCAATTGAAGCTTTCTGATCATTGTTCTCAGTCTTTAAGGTAATGATGCCTAAATCTCTTGCTATACCTAAAGCTCTTGATAAGTTAACAGCATCTGTAGGGATACCGATCTGAGCACCTTCTGGAACTTCATCAAATGACTTGTACTTATCTGAGAAAACACCTAAACCTAATGTTGGAACGTTGATAACATCCTTTAACTTTAAGCCCTGGTTCTCAACGATACCGTCTAAGTACTTCTTGTGCTGCATCAAGTTAACATCAATATCACCTGAATCTAGAGCAGCATCAGGCTGAACGTAATCGGTAAACTCAACGAACTCAATCTTATAGCCCTTTGCCTCTAAGATTGGCTTTACATGCTTGTCGATCATTCCTCTGTAAGGTCCTGGAACAACACCTACCTTAATGGTTGAAGGGATAGCAGAAGCAGTAGTTGCATCTTCTTTTTTCTCATCACCGCAAGATGCTAAAGAAAAAACTGCAGCACCTAATAACAAAGCTTTTGAAACCTTACCTAAAAATTTCATTTTTTCTTCTCCTATATAAGGTTCTTATAAATTCTTGGAGTTTTATAAACGCTCTAAAATAAGGATCATTTACAAAATCTTCAATTCACATATATAAACTAGGTTTTGAGTAAGTCTACCTAAGTTAAAGGTAGTGTCAACACCGTATTTAACTTAATTAGCAGGATTTATTTCTCTTGCCTTGCAACGCCTGTAAAGACTGGGCTTTACAGGCGTTTTTACAAATTATCTCTTATGTTTTGTTTGCACCTATTTGGTGATTAGTTTGAGGATTAATTTTGTAACTTCTATATAGACAGCTACGTATTTATTTACATTTACCTTATTTACCTACGTAGCTATCAGTTAACTCTTAGTTCTTTGGCCACCATGCTGGTTTTGCAAAGTTCTTGAATACAGGATCTGAATCTACACCTTTAATGAACTGTAAATCTTCAACACACTCTTTTAAGAACTTACCTACACCGTTTACTCTGTGGTTTTGAACAGCGATCACTAACTTAATTGGCTCTAAAACGTTCTCTGCGCCTAATGCATGTTCAAAATCAAGCTTTGCTGCATATGCATAGTTACCAGGAACAAAAGCTGCTGCAATTGAGTCTAATGAACGAGGTAACTGTGCAGCTTCCATTGCTACGAACTTAAGATCTTTAGGGTTCTTATCAATATCAGCAATAGAAGCTTTCTGCTCATCTTTATCTGACTTTAAGGTAATCACTCCTAAGTCACGAGCAACACGTAAGGCTCTAGCTAAGTTAACAGCATCATTTGGAATACCAACCTGTGAACCTTCAGGGATCTCGTCTAAAGTCTTGTAATTCTCTGAGAATACAAAGATACCTAAGGTTGGGAAGTTAACTACTGATGATAACTTTAAGCCCTGGTTCTGAACGATACCGTTTAAATAAGCCTGATGCTGGAATAAGTTAGCATCAATATCACCTGCGTCTAATGCTGAATCAGGCTGTACCCAGTCAGTAAACTCAACAAACTTTAACTCATGACCGCGCTTTTCAACTACCGGCTTTAAGTACTTATCTAAGATCTCTCTGTAAGGTCCTGGTACAACACCAATCTTAATTACCTTAGGAACGCTAGTGTCAGAAGATGATGCATCACCTTTTTTAGCATCATCACCGCAACCTGTTAGAGAAAACGCCACAGCTGTTAATAAAAGAACTTTGCTTAATAATGATTTGAATTTCATTTCAACACCTAAATTTCTAATAAAGTTAAAAACTAAAATACGAATAAAAAAGAGAAAACTTGATATACAGACCTAGAAGGTCATTCGTAAACAAAGACATGAAACAGGAGCTAACACAACTGATTCATTTACTAAATCATTCATATGTCCTCCTGAATTAAGTGTTGGGGGCAAAAATCAAATTCTTTAAGTAAAAATAATAAGAATTCTTACCAAAATTATTTATTAGTTGTTATTTAGTGCGATTCATTCTGAACGCAAAAACATTATTAAGCATGAATGAAAATCTAGTCAATAAAAAAAATTTGGCGATCATGATTATTTTCACCTAATAAAAAATTAAAGATCATCGTTACCAGGAAAAAAATAAATCATGAATTTTAAATACCTATATATAGATGATAAGAAGATCAGAAAGAAAGAATTGAAGTCAAAAATGCAAAAGACACAAGATCATCAAAATTTGAGCACAGAATGCCATAGGAGGGGAGAATGAAAGTATGACTCAAAAAATCATTAGATCACGCTCTATGTTGAAATATGAGCGAACTAAATACAATCACAATATAATCAAGAACAACATAATAAAATTTTGTGATAATAATATTATCTTAATAAGCTTTAATATTACTAATAGCATTTAAACATCAAGGATGTTTAAATTACTAATAGATTACAGATGTAAATATTTGCATTATATTTTCTTAACTACATAAGAAATTGAAAAATTCTACTTAACTCCTAAAAATTTCAACTTAAAATTTAATATCTAAAATTTTGTAATAAACTTTCATTACAAAATTTTCAATTTTGTAATTATTAAAAATTCACAAAAACTTATAAAATTACAGAAATACAATATAAATAAATATATTTGATTATTATTTCTTTTTAATTTTAATAAATTTCAAATTATTTCTTATAATTCAGTATATTATTGTAGGTTATAATTCTTCATATTAAAGAATATAATTTAATTTTATAAATATTTTCAAATCAATTTTTACTTTCAAAATTACTGATATTTTCAGACATAATCTTAATAACTTTGTTCAATTACTTTCAAAATCAAGTATTTTAGACATTATCAGGTTCATTTCTTTCGTTAACTTTCGTAAAGTTCACTCCTATCTTTGTGTCTAGTAAGATCGATTTTTTATTATAAAGATCACATATTTTGCTAGTTCTTTATAACATCAATAGCTTATTTAAGGAGGATAATGTTATATTGTGTTTAGAAGATGTTTTAGAAGGTAATCAGTCACTAAATATTACTTTCAAGACTTGGATCAACAAGATCTCAACAGTTTCTGACTTCAACTCTAAAGATTTAATTACACGAAAAGATCTGGTTCATAAATCAGATCGAGAATGGTCGAAAGACTACAGCAAACTCTCCGGCTACTGCTTCTACAGTAGCCTGAAAACTTTCTAGTATTCCACATTTTATACAGCTATACTCCACTCTTACCTTCAATAGGATCATTCTTTCAAGATCACTAAAGACAATCATATTAGAGACTGTTATAGTGTGTTATGTGGCTACTCAAAGGTATATATGTACTAATACGTTTAGATCACCCCCATACTGAGCTTTTTAAGCTTTTGTGGACTATTTCTTGATCATTTGAGGACTGTAATTAGCTAGACTTTTGATGACTCCAGGAGGCAAAAAAAATCCCTCTTGGATGGAGCGTCCTTGAGGGAGAGAATGGTCTTAACTAACGTTAAGAACTACAGCAAATTAGGAGAAAAATTAAATCTTTTTAAGCATATTTATGACTGTTTCTACGGTTGTTAAGCTCTCTGAATTCAAATACACACTCAGGATCAACTCTGATCATCTGACCTAATGAGTAACCTCTGTGCTGCTTAACATCTAATAACAGCTCTCTGTTTAGAAGCATCAGTCTTGTAAGACCATCTGCATCTCGTGGTTCTAGCACTACGCAGTCACCACACTTAAATTCGTTGGTATATACTGAAACAACATCACCTTCGAGTACTTCATACTCTCTCTGTGAACCCATAATAAAGTATCTAGAAGTAGGTATAGCCGGCTTTGTATACTGTTCACAAGCAACAGCATTGATTCCAAGATCAAGGGCACTACCCTCATTCTTTAAAATCTTGTTGATACCTTCTAGATAGTAAGTCAGTAACTCACCTTCTTTAATGGTAAAAGACGCATTAACTTCTGGTTTCATGTATAAATCATCAACAGAGAAATGGGTTTTAAATAAATATGATTTACCTTCATCTGTTGTTAAATTGATGCTGAGGATGCCGTTTTGGAACGTCCATGTGCAATCATTTTGAGGATTGATAACCATTTGTTTTTGCTGTCCTTATTATATTTGTTGTAATTTGATTTCATTTTATATTACTTTTTCAAAAAATGAAATACAAAAATCGATTTTTTTGCTTTTTATACTTTACAAATATTAAATTTCGATCCCTTTATCACATAATTTACATTTTTAATTTAAAAAAACAACTCCCCTATTTTCTTTTACTCATGATTATTTCTTAAATCACTCCTTAAATATTTCTTATTATTTATATAAGTTACCATATTACTTAATTTCTACTATTCCTACTCTCTTTGTCTTATTATTTATTACTTCATTAAACATCCTTTGCATCTTTGTTTAAAGTTTTTAATTTTGAATAATCACAGTGTGCTACTATGCAATAACAACACAGCTGTACTACACTTTTTACTGATTACATGTAAAGACTAAAAGACTTCAAAAGAACATTTAAAATCACCTATATAAACAGTAAATTGCAATTTTTATATAACGATATTCATATTTTCTTGTATATTCTATTTTCTTATCACCACCTATAAGTTATTTTTATAGCAAGGATACAAACAGCTTATATACGCCATTTATCAAGATTTTTTGAGATTTTCTTTAATTTTTGCAAATTTAGATTTGCTCCATTTTGATACTCACTTTTTCATTGATTTGAAGCTTATTTTTTCTGAATCAGCACACTTCAATCTCTAAAAATAGTCCTGTTTGCTCCTGTCATCCATTCCCCTCTCATGATTTCATGACTCCACCTTTAGATATGTACAAGCTTCATTACTGAAGCTCTTTATCTTATGAAGATCGATTCATCAATGTCGTTTGCTGATGAGAGCAATCACAAATCAAACTCTACATGCTAATTGATAAGATCTGCTTGATATTTGTCTATGCTTGACGACATACAGCACTTCTGGTGCGTTTATAGCATATGCTAGATGGATAAGTCCTTATGATTGTTAAGATTGCCTTCTATGGCTTAATAAACTGTTATTAGATGGGATCAAGATATAAAGAAGGCTGGATTTTAGTTGTTGAGTGATGCCATATAAAGCAAAACAAGCTTATAGCGTAAAAAAGGGCGAGAGTTGTTTTAACCCCGCCCTAACACAGTTTCTATGGTTAACAGATTTTCAAATTAGAAGGTATAACGAGCACCAGCTGATAACATGGTACCAGTCTCACCGCCCTGAAGTTGGTGATCTTTTTCAGAGGTTGAATTTGCATCAAACTCAGCTTCACCCCAGATGTTGAAGTTGTCGTTGATTGCATAGTTTACGTATACAGGAACACGACGGTAGATTGCTGAATCTGATCTTGAAGGATCAGCCTCTGGATCAACAGTCTTAGCATCAGTGAAATTATAACCAGTGAATAAACCTACACCGTTGTCGAAGGTATAACCTACAACAAACTCATAACCTTTAACTTTATTCTTGTATGATGACTGAGCACCATCTAATCTCTGCTTTGCACGCTGAGTGTTGTATAAAGCACCTAAATATAGACCACTGTCAGTTGAGCCCCATGATACAGATGCTGAAATGATCTTGAAATCATCAAAGCCCCAGGTACCATCCTCACCGTATTTGGTGATTGAACCTTTTAACTCATCAGAGTCATCCTGGCCTTTAACATATGAGTAGCCAGCTTTGAATGATAATGGGCCAAATACTACATTATCAATGGTGTAACCTGCAGCAGTTGCAAAGCCACCCTCTACATTAGCATCCTGACCTGCAACAGTAGTCTCATCAGATGCAGTCTCATATGATACTGATCCGAAGAAACCGTTGTTGTCGTATACATAGCGGAACATACCGGTACGACGGTCATTGTTGATTGAGCCCTGCTGACGAGCACCAAAGTCCTCAAATACGTCAGTTGCAGCTAAAACTTCGTTTGCAGCATCATAGGTCTTACCTACTAAGATCTTACCGAAATCACCAAAATCAGCTCCAACGTACTGCTCACGAGTATTGATGCTATCACCTGTTGCTGACTTGTTGCCATCAGCCATGTTCCACTCTGAGAATGCAAATGCTGATACATAGTCATTTACCTTGGTGTTGCCTTCGATGTTTAAACGAGCTGAGTTAACTAAACCAGCATCGTGTTCTGCAATCTCAGCAGCATCTGCTTTGCCATTGTAAACTACAGCCTGAACACGGCCACCAACAGCTAATGAGGTACCATCTTTGTCATATACAGTTGCTGCAGTTGCAGTTGTTGATGCAGCAATAATTGCTAAAGCTAATAATGATTTTTTCATGATATAAAATTTCCTATTAAATATAATTAGCAACAACTATCTTAAGTTGCATATTACTAAGTGCAGTTAGTATATTCTAACAATATAAATAATTCAAGAGAAAAAAAATGAAAAGAACTTTCATATTATTAAATATATAAAAATAGTTAAGAAATGCCTTTTATAAGCGATTTTAATGATGTTAAGGATGAATATTGTGCCATTTATTCAAGAATATAGTAATTAAATGGCACATAAAAGAAGAGAAATTATGGATTTTATTGTTACTTTAGCACGTCAGACCACTGAGTTTCTTTAAAGCCTACCAGTACGAAGTTGTCCCCTACAACTAAAGGTCTTTTAACTAGCATGCCATCAGAAGAAAGTAACTTAAACTGCTCATCATCACTCATGTCAGGCAGTTTTTTAGCAAGTCCCATGCTTTTGTACAATAGACCACTGGTGTTAAACAGCTTCTTTAAAGGCAACTTACTCTTTTCATGAATTGCTTTTAAGATTGTTTCATCAGGATGATCTGATTTGATGTCCTTTAGATGGTACTCTATACCATTGTCATCTAACCACTTTAGAGCCTTCTTACAAGTTGAACATTTCTCATAGCAATATACTGTTATCATGTTTTGCTCCTTATTAAATATTATTAGCTTCACTGTTATTCTCAAAGCTAGCAGTAAGATTCAGCATCAATTTCATTTCCATCTAAAACAGCTTTTACAAGATTATCCCCTTCATAGCAAAGCTTTAAGGAGAAGAACTCTTCTCTTGTACCTAACAGTTTTAAAAAGATCTTGTCACCAGTCCACAAAGGTAATTTTAAAAGCTCGTTTTTATCTACCCACTCAAGATCACCTTCATTACAGTCTTTTAAAAGTTCACCTTTATAGGCTGTAGCTGTAAATAAAAACATATACACGCAAACAGGCAAATCTGAGACAAAGGAAATAATACCTCGCAGTACAGGATCAGATAATGTAATACCGCATTCTTCAGTCATCTCCCTTTGAATACACTCTTCAGGTGACTCACCATATTCAAAGTGACCACCAATACCAATCCATTTATCTTTATTGATATCGTGTTGCTTCTTGGTTCTGTGCAACATCAGGTATTTGCCCTGCTGCTCTAAATAACAGATAGTTGTAAGCTCTGTATTGCTCTCCATTAAGACAGCTCCTTTTTATGTAATTCTGTGTTGTAGAAACTCTGTTGTAAAAGCTCTGTGATGTTGTCTCTTAATCTAAGAACATTATGTCATTTATAAAATACAACTTTCTAAGAATTTTTATTGCTGTGACATCTATAACATTGATCTTAAAAAACATTGTCTAAAATACGGAAGCATAAAATCTAACACATTTATTCACCTTAGGAATCAAAATGAGAAAGTATAGTGAAAGAGGATTTAAGAACCTCGAGTTTTTGCGTTTTCTGCTAATTTTTGCAGTAGTTGGAGTGCATCTAGCTTACCTGAATCTGTCTTCAACAGAGGAATACTCTTGGCTTGTAAAGTGGGGAGCAGGCTGGCAAGCTGTAGAGATGTTCTTTTTAATGTCAGGATTTTTCCTGTTCTACAAGCTCAATACTGAAGAAACTGTCCTACACTTTGCTCTGCGTAAATGGTTAAGATTAGCTCCATTTGTAATTGCCCTTACCTTCATAGGCTATATAGCTACAGGCTTTGATATTTATCAATATCCGCTTTCAGTTAATATCTTCAACTCACTGTTGCTCTTAGATTGGAACACTCACCATTTTGGTCCTGATGCAACCATTCTGTATGTTGCTTGGTTTGTAAATGTACTGTTCTTTGTCTCTGTAATTTACTTCTGTATTTTAAAAGCCCTAAAGCATGAGCAGGCAAATCTTGTGATAGGAGCAATCTCCTTTATCTGTCTATTCATGTACTCAAGACACATGTACATCATAGTTCCATTTATCTATCCACTTGTAAGAGCTTTTGCTTATGTAGGTTTTGGCTACCTCTTAAGTGAGATCTACAAAAGCTACCTTCTACATAAAGACGATAACTCTGTGCAGATAAACTTGCATTCAAATGTTAAGACCTGTGCAATAAGCATTGTTGAAGCCATCTTACTGATTGCCATCGTGATAAGTTTATATGCAGGCTCAACAGGTGTTCCTGTACCAGATGGTCTATCAATTCCACCTGAGCAGATCCAATTTTTAAATGCACAAACCTGGTTTCCTGATTTAACTAGATGGGCTTTAGGTGGAGTATGGTTACAGCTGTGCTTTGTAGGCTTATTCTGGTTATTCTTATTAAACAAAGGCTTGGTCTCAAGATTACTTAACAATAAGTTCTCAGTAATCTTAGGCAGCTACTCTTATGCCATCTTTTTAGGTCATACCATTGTGATTAGAGCAATAAAGGACTATATCGATCTACAAAAGATTAGCTTTGTCTTTGAGCATAACTTTATATTTGTTGCCCTACTTTGCCTTTTAATCTTTATCTTTGCCGTGATTGTTCATCACTTAGTTGAGATGCCTTTAATCAAAATGGTAAGCAAGATCTTAAGATAAGAACTGTTCTTTAGTAAAAAATAAAGAAACGATCTAATAAGGCTGTAGTTAACACTACAGCTTTATTTTTGATTGAAGATATTTTTATTGATACTTCAAGAGATGAAAAACGGCAAAGAGTATTTACCCCAAGAGATGATCAAAAAAACGACCTCGTCGTTTATGAGGAGGTCGTCTAATTCTCGTTTTTTACTTTTTTTAGAAAGTGTATCTAGCACCTGCTGAAAACTGAGTCCCTGATTTTAGCTTGCTCTTTTTAACATCAGATCCAGCATCAAACTCAGCTTCAGTCCAAACCTTGAAATTGCTGTTGATACCGTACTTTAAAGATACCGGAATTCTCTTATAAGAGAAGGTATCTTTAGTCCCATCCTTATGCTCGGTATCTTCTTTCCAATAGTTGTAACCTGCAAATACGCCGATACCGTTATCAAAGGTATAACCTGCTACAAATTCATAGCCTCTAGCATCGATGTCTGATTTTGGATTTTCCTGTGTAAAATCAGTCTTCATCTTATAGGCTGTGGTAGATAAATATAAGCCTGACAGTGGATCACCCCATGATAAAGCACCTGCATAGTGATTTGCCTTATCAAATCTTAAATCGTTAATTGCGGTTGTATCATCCTGACCTTTTACGTGGCTTAAGCCTAATTTGAAAGATAAAGGTCCATAGACAACATGATCAAAGGTATAACCTAAAGCTGCACCTACGCCACTTTCGATATCACGATATCTGCCAAATAAAGGAGTACCGTCTGCTGCGGTTTCATAAGTTACACTAGCAAAGATGCCTTTATTGTCGTAATCATAGCGGATCACGCCATTGCGTCTTTCACCATGTAAACCTAAAGCAGCCTGAGTACCAACTTCTTCCCAAATATCAGATGAGATCATGACTTTGTGGGCAGAATCATAAGCTTTGCCTCCTAAGATCCTTCCGTATTCTTTAAAGTCAGCGCCTACATATTGCTCACGAGCTTTGATGTGGTCACCAATCTTCTTACTGTGGCCATCAGCCATATCCCATTCAGAAAAAGCAAAGGTAGAAACCCAGTCTAAAACCTTGGTTTCACCTGCGATGGATAAACGTGAAGAATTGACTAAGGATGAATCATGATCACCTGCATAGTTATCATGACCATTAAACAGCACTGACTGTACTCTTCCTCCGATAGAAAGAGCAGTACCGTCCTTATCATAAACTGTAGCAGCATTAGAGGCTGCTGACACTATGACCAACAAAACTGCTGTAGAAACTAGTGACTTTTTCATTATTATTCCTAATTAGGATATAGCGCTTTTTGTTTTTATATTTATAGTTGTAGATGATTGTGTAAAAAGTTCAACCAAATATCAATAAGATGATGCTAAATATCTGCTTTGTATCGCAAAAATTTTTATTTTAAAGTGGTAATAGCAGAAGATTTGATTTTGAGGTGATTTTGAGTTGGCTACTAAAAAAGCCCCATCCTAAGTTTTAGGATGGGGTTTTAAGAATCGAAAGATATCTAACCTAAGTTAGATTAGAAGGTGTAACGAGCACCTGCTGATAACATGGTACCTGTCTCACCGTACTGAGCTTTATGATCTTTTTCGGTGGTTGAATTTGCATCGAACTCAGCTTCACCCCAAATGTTGAAGTTGTCGTTGATTGCATAATTTACGTATACAGGAACACGACGGTAGATTTCTGAATCAGAGTTGATTGAACCTTCTTTTGTCTTAACATCAACAAAGTTGTAACCAGTGAAAGCCCCAATACCGTTGTCGAAGGTGTAACCTACAACAAACTCATACCCCTTCTTCTTGTCTGAATTTGAAGAATTTGATGGAACAAAATCATTTGCTCTCTGCTTTACACGCTGAGTGTTGTATAAAGCACCGATGTATAAACCGTTATCGGTTGAACCCCAAGCGATAGAAGCTGAGATTACCTTGAAGTTATCAAAAGTCTCTGAATTCTCAAACTGACCAATGGTCTTGGAGAAATCATTCTGACCCTTGATGTATGAGTAACCAGCCTTGAATGATAATGGGCCAAATACAACGTTATCGAAAGTGTAACCAGTAGCAGCTGCAAAACCACCTTCAACATCAGCCTTGTTGCCTGCAACTGATGAACCATCAGCTGCGGTCTGGTATGAAACAGAACCAAAGATACCGTTATTGTCATAAACATAACGGAACATACCGGTACGACGGTCACCGTTGATTGAGCTCTGTAAACGAGCACCGAAGTCCTCAAATACGTCAGTTGCAGCTAAAACAGCATTAGCAGCATCATAGGTCTTACCACCTAAGATCTTACCAAAATCACCGTAATCAGCACCAACATACTGCTCACGAGTATTGATGTTGTCACCAGTTGCAGACTTGTTACCATCAGCCATGTTCCACTCTGAGAAAGCGAATACTGAAACTGAATCATTGATCTTGGTAGAACCTGCGATGTTTAAACGAGCTGAGTTAACTAAACCAGCATCTTTCTCTGCGATTTCAGCTGCATCTGCATTGCCATTGTAAACAACAGACTGAACACGACCGCCAACTGCTAATGAAGTACCATCTTTATCGTATACAGTAGCTGCATTTGCAGAAGTTGCTGCAGCAACAACAGCTAAAGCTAATAATGATTTTTTCATAATATATTTTCCCATAGTTAATTTAAATTTTGGTAAGTGGAAGTTAGTTTCCTCTTACGGATTTTGATTTTACTCAATATTAACTTTTCGTCAACAAAATTTGACATAACATACAAATTCGCATCTTATTTTTAACATTTGATCAATTTTGATAAGCTTGCACTTTATTTTTTATGCAAAATAGTGCAGTAAAATTATTTTACATTTTCACTGAGTTAATAATGGCTTATATATCAGAACAGCTTAGCTATAAGTAAATTTGAAAAAATAAGTGTTATGTTTTACTGTTGAACATTATTCCGCACCTGTTAAGGCTCGTTTCTATGCTTAAGGTACACTTTAATTTGACATCTTTTTAAAAGTTGTACAGTTGCAGCATGCCTTTAAAGAAAGGTTCAGAGTTAAAAATGATTTTCTTGTAATTAAAAGAAAAAAGGTCAGAGCTTTGATTAGCACTGACCTTAAGTTAGGTTAAATTATCTTTTTGATTAGATGTTGTTAACTATGTTCTTAATTACGGCTGGGCCTCTGTACACTAATGAAGAATATAACTGCACTAAGGTAGCACCGTTCTCTAACTTCTCACGAGCTGATACAGGATTTGAAACACCACCTACACCAATTAAAGGGATCTTACCTTTAAGAATTGAATTTACCTTAACTAAGGTCTGAGTACTTGCAACTCTTAATGGCTCACCTGACAATCCTCCCCACTCGCTTGCATGCTCCATACCGTGAATGATGTCACGACGTGTAGTGGTATTAGTGCAAGTCATGCCATCAATACCCAAATCCAGGCAGACCTGACAAATACTCTCAATAGCTTCGTCAGATAAATCTGGACCGATTTTTACAACAAGAGGAACGTACTTGTTAAACTTGTCTTTTAACTCAGCCTGTCTTTTCTTTAATGGCTCTAGAAGCTTAATTAAAGGCTCACGAGCCTGCAACTTAGTTAAATCTGGGGTGTTAGGACAGGATACGTTGACTGCGATATAGTCAGCGTACTGATAAACCTTATCCATGCAGATTAAGTAATCGTCAACAGCTTTTTCAATTGGAGTAGTCTCGTTCTTGCCGATACTTACACCTAAAACGCCGTCATAAGTGCGCTTTTTTAAATTCTCAACTAAATAATCCACTCCAAGATTATTAAAGCCCATGCGATTGATAATACCCTGAGCTCCTTTGATTCTGAACATTCTTGGTTTTGGATTTCCAGGCTGTTCTTTAGGAGTTACAGTACCTACCTCAATATGACCAAAGCCTAGAGCTCCAAAGAAATCAATGGCATCACCATTCTTATCAAGCCCTGCTGCAAGACCTACAGGATTTTTAAACTGTAATCCCATCATCTGGACTGGACGGAAAGCTACAGTCTGAGAGAACAGAGTTTTCCATGGATTCTTTGACATGAATTTAGCACTATTGATAATCACACCATGAGCTGTTTCTGCATCTAGTAAAAACAGAAGTGGTCTTATAAAGGTTGGGTACAGGCTATAAGGGATCAATTGCATATTCTTTCTCTAATTTTGCTTACAGTAAATTTGCTTTGTAAAACTATGTACTTAAAATTTTTGTCTGTAAATCTTGAATCTGTTTACTTAGACCGTGCTTTTAAGGATTAGTTCTAATTTAATCTTTGTATTTTTACAAACTTGTTTTCCTGAGTGGTAAGTAGCTCAAAGATGCCATGAATACCATCATCAGAAGTGAACTCTTTTAGATGGTTAGCATCAAGATCAACAACCATACCCTCATCTGTTCTGACACGGATCCTCTTTACGGCACCCTGATAAACAGACAGGAGAGTATCCCTGTCAATTGACAGGGAAAATCTGTAATGTTTATATCCGTACATTACTTTATTACTCTTTCAATCAACAACTACTTTACGACTTTTAAAGCAGACTCTACCTTCTCGTAAATAGATCTTGAGATTGAAGGTATCTTCATTAACTTCTCAAGACGTTCACGGATCATCTGCTGACGTTTATCATCAAGTCTTCTAAAGCTTAACAATGGGGTTAATATTCTTGCAGCAACACTTGGGTTAATGCTGTTTAATCTCTGAACTTCAGAGCATAAAAGATCATAACCACGACCGGATAAATCGTTTAGTGCTACAGGATTTGACAAAGCCAAAGCACCTGGCAGAGCTCTTACTCTGTTAGGGTTGTTGCCATCATATGAAGGATGTTTCTTTAACTCATTAACATTATCCACAGCTGATACATCAGGTACTGTAGCTTGTACTCTAAAGTAATTATCAAAGGCTAGTGCATTCTTTGAATAATCTTTTTCAAAGCTTTTTAAGATCTCTTCTTTACACTTTAGATTTAAGTAAACAGCATCAGTTAAAGCCTGTAACTTGTCAGTCATGTTAGCTGAACCTGTATAGTGTCTTAGAACTAAAGCTGATGCTACATCAGACTTAGCGGTTGCAACATAAGCTACTGACAGCATATGTAAAGCGCTGTTGCTGATAGCACGGCGTGACATATCAATTACAGAGTACATATCAGACTGTGCTTTAATTCTGCCGTAAATCTCATAGAACTCTTTTTCTAAGGCAACAGCAACTCTCTGCTCTAATTCGTTGTGTAATCTTGCAATTGCATCAATGTCGATGTTGTCTTCAAAGGTTTCCATTAAAGATGCTACAGACATGATCTTTAAGGTCTCATTCAGTAACAAAAGATCAGTCTTTTTATCAACAGACTTTAACAGAGCTTTATATGACTCAATTAACTCTACAGGTTCTTTTAGAGTACCGCCCTGTTCTAAAAGCTTAATGTTCTCATGAACATAACGCTTCTGCATGGTCTGTGCACTGTCAACCTTAATAAAAGCATCATCACAGAATGACAGCATGTGCTGTAATTCCTCGGTTGTGTATGGAGCATCAAGTTTAACTGGTGCTGAGAAGTCACGTAATATTACTGGTAAGGTACCTTTATCTAAGGTAAATGAGTAAGTCTGTGACTCTTCTTTTAGAACTATAATACCAGAAGCTGGTAGCTCTGAAGGATGCACATCATGGCCTTCTTCATCTAAGAAGCTGATCCTGATTGGCATATAGAATGGCAGTTTCTCTTTCTGGTCACGTGTAGGCTTGGTCTTTTGAGATAGAGTTAAGTTTAAGGTTCTGTTTGCCTCATCATAGGTCCATGAAGCTGTTACATTCGGAGTACCAGCCTGTGTATACCAGCGACGGAACTGAGTTAAATCAATCTCGCCTGCCTCTTCCATACAGGACAGGAAGTCCTCAATTGTTACTGCCTGACCGTCAAATCTGGTCAGATACAGATTTAAAGCTTTTTTGAACCTGATTTCACCTATCAGAGTGTGGATCATGCGGATAACTTCAGCACCTTTATCGTAAATAGTTACGGTGTAGAAGTTGTTCATCTCCATTACCTCTTCAGGTCTTACTGGGTGAGCCATAGGAGATGCATCCTCAGCAAACTGAGGTCCACGGATTACGTTAATTGCATGAAGTCTGGTTAAAGCACGACTTGCAACATCTGAGCTGAATTCCTGATCTCGGAATACAGTTAGACTCTCTTTTAGAGATAACTGGAACCAGTCTCTTAAAGTTACTCTGTCGCCAGTATAGTTATGGAAATACTCATGTCCGATTACGCTTTGAACATTATAGAAAGCAGTATCAGTAGCAGTCTGTGGATCAACCATTACATAGATTGAGTTAAAGACATTAAGGCTCTTGTTTTCCATAGCACCGAAGTTGAAGAAATCAACAGCTACAACCTTGAAGTTATCAAGATCATACTCAAGCCCCCAGCGAGTTTCATCCCACTTCATGGAATCCTTAATGCTCTGCATTGCCCACAGACCTCTATCATAGGCGCCTCTGTCAACATAAAGCTGCAGTGAAACATTACGTCCTGACTTAGTAGTAAAGGTATCAGTTACGATATCAAAGGTACCTGCTACTAATGCAAACAGATATGATGGCTTTGGAAAAGGATCTTCCCAAACAGCATAAGCTCTACCCTTTTTAGTACCTTTATCAATGAGGTTACCATTAGATAAAAGCACGCCACAGCCATACTCAGGGCCGATGATGGTGACCTTGTACTTTGCTAAAACATCAGATCTGTCTAAAAAGTAAGTAATGCATCTAAATCCCTGTGGCTCACATTGTGTGCAGAAGGCTCCGTTTGACTTGTATAAGCCCATTAAAGAGGTATTAGCAGTTGGATTTATTACATTCTCAATTACAAGTTCAAACTCATCTGGAACATTTGCAATCTCAAGCTTGTCTTTTACAATCTTATACTTACAAGGAATGCCATCTAACTTAACAGACAGAAGCTTTAAATTCTCACCATCTAAGACTAAAGGAGCCTTTTGATCATTAGTTAGTCTTCTATACTTAGCAACAGTTGTTACCTTGGTAGCTTCATCGTCAAGTTCAAAGGTAAGATCAATATGGCTTGAGGTAAAGTCTGGTGCTTTATAATCAGTACGTTTCTGTGCCTTATAGGTATTGTTCTTTTCCATGATATTTCCTTGCTTTCACAAAAAAGCCTGGAATTTTTCCAGGCTTTTTTAACTAATTATCTTTTTCTGCCTGATATTGCAGTAGCAATGGCTTTTCTTCGACTTCATGCGCACCTGCTTTGTTGAGCATATCTGAGTAGTCGGAGGTAATATTTACTGTTTCCTGTAAAATCGGATCGTCATACTCAAAGTCGTCAGGCAAATCTTTTACAGACTTAACTTCTTTCTTATGCATAGCCTTAAGTCTGATATTGGTGTTCTTTAAGGTGATCTTCTCATCTTCATCGAACATTTTCTTACGCTCTTCAAAATTCAAGGTAAGAGTCTTGCTGTTCTTTAATTTATAGTAACGGTCTCTTTCAGACTGAATTACCTTAAAGACAGGATCAGTGCTGATTCTCTTTTCATGCAGTGCCATCAGATCTTTAACAAAGAAGCTTGGATCTGAGTACTTCTGATATTTAGAAGGAGCAATCTTATCCCAGTTTAAAGCATTAGGTTCAGTCTTTTCACCAAACTCAGTTACATCAATTAAAGTAGGCATAGCAATATCTGGAGTTACGCCCTTTAGCTGAGTTGAACCACCATTGATTCTGTAGAATTTGGCAATAGTGTAGTGAATAGAGCCTAAATCAGCGCCGATGAGATCATAGAGTCTTGTAAGTGGACGAGACTGCTGCACAGTACCCTTACCGTAAGAGGTGTCACCTACGATTAAAGCTCTACCATAATCCTGCAAAGCTGCAGCCATAATTTCAGAGCTTGATGCTGACAGTCTGTTGATTAAGACTACCAATGGACCTTTATATAACATAGAAGCATCGGTGTCATCATAAGCAGACTCATTGCCGTTAACATCTCTAACTAAAACTACAGGGCCATCTTTGATGAAAAGACCTGTAGTATAGACAGCCTCAGGTAATAAACCACCACCGTTGTTTCTTAAATCAACGATAATACCGTCTACGTTCTCACTTTCTAACTTTGAAAGCTCGCGTTTTACATTTAAAGACAAGTCTGTATAGAAGCTAGAAATAGTGATTACGCCAATCTTTCTGCCATCATAAGAGGTATAAACCTTTGATTTTGCCTCTTTATCCTGAAGTCTAATCTTGTCACGGGTAAGTTCAACATTAAAGGTCTTAGCAGCAGCGCCTTCGCCACGCTCAATTTCAAGTACAACTTTAGTGCCCTTCTTACCTTTAATCTTTTTAACTACCTCAGTTAATCTCCAGCCAATGATATCCTCAAATTTGCCATGTTCCTGTTTTACAGCAACGATCTTATCTTTTGGCTTTAACTTCTTTGACTTTTCAGCAGGAGAGCCCGGCATAATCTGTACGATTACAGTGTATTCATCCTCTTGGGATAAAACTGCACCGATACCTTCTAGTGACAGGTTCATATCGTCATTGAAGTTTTCAGACTCAACAGGTCCAAAGTAATTGGTATGAGGATCGATTGCTGCTGCAAATGAATTTTCAAATGCAGAGAAGACATCTTCTGAAGAGTACTGAGAAATTCTTCTCATCGCTACAATGTAACGATTCTTAATACGTTCAACAGCCTGAGCTTTAGTTTTACCGTTTAAAAGCTGTGTTTCAAACTCATTTTTAAGCTCTGCCTTCCATAAAGACTTTAAATCATCTTCTGTTTTGGCAAATGGAGCTTTGGTTCTATCAAGAGCAATTGTCTCATTGGTATTTAAATCAAGATTTTCAGAGACATTGTCGATCATGAACTTGTATTTCTGATAACGCTTTTTAATGTTTTCGTTATACAGAGAATAAGGATAATCAAGTTCACACTTGTTAATACCATTTAAAATGCTCTTAGTATGAGCATAAATAGAATCAACTTCACTTTGTGTATAAAGAGAATGGTTCATATCAAGATAGTTCATGAGTCTGTCTATGACGTTTTTAGCAAAATCATCATTAACATCAACAATCTTGTAATGAGCTCTTGTGAAGTAATTGTATATTCTAGAACAGGATGTTTCGTGTCTTTCTTCAGGAGAGAGAACAGGCATCTGTTCTAAAGAAGGAACAGTAAGTTTTGCTTCACTTACAATAGCATAGCCTACAAGAGCGCAGGCTACAGCTACTTTTATTATTTTATTCACTTTAAGTTAGGCCTATTTTGCTTTTTTAGGAAGCAGAACTCTCTCAAGTGGAAGATTTACAGTAAGACCTGATTTTAAGGTTACATATACAGTGTCTTTCTGAGCATTTTCAGCTACAACACCAAATACGAAACGCTGTTCTGAACTTAGAACTAAAACCTCAGTACCAGCTTTTAAGTCTTCTACTGTAGGTTTAATGCCATCAACCTTGTTAGGCTTCTTATGGAACTTAGCGCCATTTACAGGCTTCTTAAAATTCTTCTTGTTTACAGGAGCTTTCTGAGGTTTAGATGCTTTACGCTTTGCGTTAATCTCATCGATGCGCTCTTTAGCATAAGTTGCGTGTTCTGCACTTACAGTATCACCACACTCATTACCATCGATATCAATTCTTGGAGCACCTTCTTTTACGCTGTATAAATACTTCAAGCGAGAAGTATATAAACGTAAAGCGGCTCTTACTTTTGAAATAGATAAACCTTCAACAGAAGCACACTTCTCTTTTAAATCCTCAAAGATACCAATCTTTAAAGGACGAGCCTCACCGTCTTTTACAAAAGCTTTTGGAAAGGTCTTGTATAAAAGTTCTAAGGTCTCTTTTACGTGTTCAAAATGAGTGCCTTCTTGAGCCTGAGTTTCAGTCTGCTTCTCAGCGTTTTTATTTAACTCTTGCTCTTTTTTGATTTCCTGGGTTTCCACAAGAAACTCCTTAAAATAATTATTTAATAACTTACAATTACGCTCATTCTACAATAAGTTGAATTTTATTGCGAAAAATTTTGTCTAAAAGATTGTTCTAATGCACTAAAACTAAGACTTACAGCTTGAGTTGCTCAATTTTCTTGTTTTTACCCGCTGATATACTAGCTATTTAACAAAAGGGATATAGATCACTTTAGTTTCTTTACCGAAACTGCACAGTTTTTTCCTGAAAAGGCTATGCCTATGGCATTAACAGAAGTTATGTTTTCATCTTCAAAAATAGCATCTGCATAGCGCTTTTCAAGAATTTGTTCTATAGCTTCATTAGCTTTTTTTGCTCTGCTTTCTTTTTCTTTGCAGACTTTAATTTCAATAACACAAGCTTTGGTGCCACCTAGATTATTAAAGGTAATATCTGCATATCCATCACCAGATTCATAGTTAGAGTGGTATTCACCTAGATTATCTTTACAGTTAGTAAAGATACCGTTTAAGAAACCATGGTAGTAATTCTCGTGAGGAGCTTTAGTTGCAGTATCTCTTACTGATACAAATGAACGTAATAATGGTCCTAACTTATCCTGTACATAATCAACTTTACCTTCTAATAAGGCATTAGCTATGTTTAAAGCTAGATTATCTTTACTTAATATTTTCCCAAATCTATCTAATATATTGTTTTCAAAACACTCAAGTATCTCTAGGTTAGGTATTCTTACAAAGATATCTTTATTATTTTCTTTTGCTAATTCTTCTTTTTGGGTCTGTACCCAATCTACTGTCAGATAACCTGTATGTAAGAGTAATGACCAGAAGTCATCTGATTTATGCTCTGACAAAGTGTCATAGTTCATGGAATCGTTTAATTGAA
>OQVQ01000285.1_pt1 | contig 24626 bp, 19 predicted proteins | sample 1691491 | NCBI WGS metagenome assembly OQVQ01 (sample SAMN03418252, study PRJEB22391) | human gut metagenome | biome: human-gut; feature: organic feature; material: feces | host: Homo sapiens | place: Tanzania | collected 2013-01
ATTTGGCAATGATGATGGATTCTGAAAACAAAATTGCTGACCGTGCAATCCACAATGAAGCTCTGTATAAGGCTGTACTTGAACATCGTAGAAAGTTCATCGGACTTAAGGGCTTCAACTATGATGAGCTATATCCTGCCACATTATGTATCGTGCCCAACGAGGATATTGCAAGACTATGGCACGAAGACTACAAGTTTATGTGTGAGCACATGATTTTCGGGCAGGTACCTTCTTTTGAGGAACTGATAAGCAAGTTGTCAACACTCAACGGCAGAATTAGACAGTTAAATTACCGAAAGGCATGAACATAAACGAAATAGACGAGGATCTCGAACAATAGCTCGGCAACTTCGCAACATAATTTAAACGCAAAGTATCCTATATTCTCGATTTGTTCAATTTGGGATGAACAAAGGGAAATATAGGATACTTTTTTGTTTATTACTTTTTATTAGAATGTAGCGAACTTGCAGTTGCTGAGTTTCACACCGTCGCCAGCATCGATGTCTTTATCCTTCTGGGTTGAAATCTTAGTCGCGAACCTTACTTGCCAGTAGGCATAAAAATATGATTCCGCAGATTGCAGATAGAGAACCTGTGATTATGTATAGGGCTATAAAGCTATGGGAGTGATTGCCATAGCAATAAGCTCGGGTGCTGCAATAGCATATAATGGCGAACAATAGGGATAATATAGCTAATGTGCGAATTAACCCCTTGTAACGTTTCTTTTTGCCTTTCTGCTCTTTGTTTGTCTTTATATCCATATTCTTGTTGAAAAATAGTAAAACGCTGCGAATATAGCAAAAAAAAGTAGTCATTCTAACAAAAAAATGATTTTTTTACGCAATAGATAGTTTATATTAGCCAAAAAGGATTATATTTGCGAAACGGAATGATGTTGTGTGACATCTGTAATGCATTAATGAGAATATACTTCGCTCAAATATATATATATATACTTCACATTAATATTATTTTATTCAGATTCACATAAACATTTATATTATGAAAAAATCAATCCTTTTAATCGTAGCAAGCTTGGCTCTTGCTCCCATATCGTTTGGGAATAAAGCTATAGCGCAGACGTTCGAGAAACTGTTCGAAGGGGATTCCTATGTTCCCTATCTTTATGCCGATATCAATGATGACGGCAAGCAGGAGTATGTCTTGTACGGCAAGTGGCGCACACTTGCAGGTAAGGAACTCTATTCTTTTCCCGAAGGTTCCGCAATTTGGCCAAGCGCAATGTTGTATCTCACAGCCAATCCTGTACCAGGTTTTGTCATTACCGCCAACGACTATGAAGATATCCGCGGTGATGTCATCTTTATTAAGGATGGCAAGTATGTAATTTCAAATGTATATTCAAAGGCATACAATGGTTTTGGTGCCACTTGGGCAGATATCAATCTGGATGGACGCATGGACATGCTGTACTGGAAGAAGGAGAGATTTGGCAATACTACCATTTATTATCCCTATGTGAAGATGATGTGTGCCGACGGAACGTTTGTTGAGAAGCCTCTGGAGCTGGTGACCGACATGGACGAACTGCAGGGGGCAATGGATGCAACCGGCGGTAACGGCACTTTCTCGGTGAGCAACAACGCTTCCTTCTCGGGATTCAGCTCGGGCAAGGGTGCCAGCTTACCTGTTGGAAATATAAACGTGGTTGATCTCAACCAGGATGGTTATCCTGACTTCATCGATGAAAAAGGCTTCTCATATCTGTCGCTGGGCGACGGTCGCTACTATCTGGCATCGATAGCTGCGAAGAAGCTGCGTTTTGGTGATGTCAATGGCGATGGACTGACTGATTTGCTTGTATATGATGGCAACGAGCTGAAGCTGAAGTTGAATACAGGACAGGGGTTCCAAGATATGTCGTTGCTCAGCAACAAGAATCTGCGTAATGTGTATATGTTGGACTGTGACGGCGACGGACATTTGGATATCTTGGCTGCTGTTACTGCTGAGGATGCCAGCTTTTTGGCTTTCTTCCGCAATCAGGGCAACGGCAAGTTCAAGCGCATCGTGAGGAGCTTCGAGAAGTCTGTGTACTGGGAAGCCCCATATTTCATCAATAATAACGGACTGCCAAGCATGGTTTCATACGCTGATGGCGACCTCATGTGCTGGAACTGGGATGCATCGTTCAATGTAGAAAAGGTGACATTAACTTCCGGGGTAAAACTTCCGCAAGGGTACTCACTCCTGGATATGGATGGTGACGGCAAGATAGACGTACCTTGCGAAAGAGGATATCAAGAGTACGGCATATTCCATTGCAAGGTGGAGAAAGCCAATACTCCTCCTAACAAGATGCAGGCACCAAAGCTCCTGCTTGACAAATCCACAGGCATGCTGCGTGCAGAGTGGGAGCATGGAACAGATGCCGAAAACTCAGCTGGCGACCTCAGCTATGAGTTCGAAATCACTTCGCCAAACGGCGAATATCTGTTCCGCACATTCACCAAGAGCCTATTTGCACTGGCTTCGGCTGGCAGTTGGGGTACGAGCAGCGTGCAGGCTCGTGTGCGTGCCATTGATGGCTGTGGCATGAAAGGAAAGTGGAGCGATGTGGCAAAGCAGGACGGTATCCTCGCTGTGCCTTCTGTGGCTCTGAGCTGCCACCACAATGCCAGCACGGGTGATACCATCTTTGTGAGAGAATTGGGCGGCATGGAGTGTGAGATGAAAGCTCTGCCCGACGGTCGTCTGGTTACTGACAAGGACGGACGAAATGGCTTCGTGTTTGCTTCGCATGGAACCAAGAAGATAGAGTTTGCTGCTAAGGATGGCATGACAATAAGCCGCCAGATAGAGGTGCAGCCAGTGCGTGTGGAATCGGCAGTAGGAAAATTCGGAATAAAGAACACTCCGAATTTCTGTTTTGATTTTGCTCAGTTGGGCACGCTGCAGGCTTTAACATCTGATGGTTATTACAAATGGAATGGCTATAAGTATGAGAAGCAGCCTGTGTTTGACTTCACTGATGATGTCTATTACACTTTTGTCTATGATGCCAATATGGATGGTCTGCCTGATCCTGCCCATGCCTATGGTTATCAGAATTATACATTGAATGTTGCCGTCAATCAGGGCGATGGCGACTTCTTGAAGAGTAGCGCTTCGTACGAATTGCCTGGTTCAGGAAACGTGTCTGCCCCTATAGATATCAACAATGATGGTCGTGTGGAGTGTTTCTATCTTGGTTATGGTGAATTAGCTAAGTGCTATAGATTGGATTTGGATGGCAGTTTGGTAAATATAGATTGGTCGAATACGCTAGACAAATCTGAGCAAAATTATCTTGACTTCAAGTCGTGTGCCGATTTCGACCGCGACGGACGTTTGGATATCCCTGGTTCGGTGAAGGTAGGAAATGATTATTATAACGGCATCCTATATAATGAAGGTAATGGAAACTGGACATTTAAGCCTGTATCATCATATAGATCGGATATGTATACTTATGATGTAGATGGTGATGGATATGTTGATTTAGTGTTGAATAATAATGGTCTCAGCTATTATAGTAAGGTTTTACGCAATTTAGGCAACCGCGAGTTTGCTGAGCTGGAGGATCTTGATGGATATTTGCTCAAGATGGATATAGACAAGGATGGACTGGCTGACCTTCAACAGTTCAATGATGGGTCGATCATTGTGAGCAATCATGGTTCGCCTGTTCTTGTCCCATTCACGAGGTACGATTTGTACGGCTCTGACTTTGTTGATATCAATAATGATGGTGTTCCTGATTGCTCGTTTAATGGAGCCCTCATGAGAATAGCCAACAACAATACTGCCCCTACAGCGCCTACCACATTGATAGCCGCTCAGACTGCCGATGAGGTGATAATCAGTTGGGATGGTGCTACAGACAAGGAGAGCACCACAAGCCAGTTGCGCTACAACATCAGCATCAAGGAGAAGGGTGCAACAGGAGATGATGCCTACATCTGGTCGCCGCTCAATGCCACCAGCAACCAGGCACGCATGAGCCTCGTACCTCAGATTCCTACCTATTATCGTCAGGCTACCAAGTTGCCAATGCCTATCAGCCGTTTCCAGGCTGGCAAGACCTATGAGATATGTGTGCAGGCTATAGACCCATGGTATGCAAGCTCGCCATTCTCTAAGGTGATTGAGTTCACGCCGCAAGCCGAGTGCCACATCACGCTTCCTGCCAAGGCTGGAGTGGATGAGTATGTAGCTTATCGCACGGTGAGCAACGTACAGGGAGCGCTCAGTATCCGACAGGCAGAGGGTATGGATTTGTCAAAGAATGGCTATATAAAGTGGAACACACCAGGCGTGAAGACTGTGGTGACCACCAACACCAACTCAATGATAAAGAGCACCACGCAGATTCTGATTGTGGATAAGCCAAACCTTGATGTGCAGATTCCTGCACGAGCTTTGGCTGGTCAGACTTTGGTTGTAGATATGCCTGAGTGTATGCGCAATGAGGGAGCAAAGGTTTCGGTGACATCAGATGAGGCAAAGGTTGCATACGATGCTAACACCAATAAGGCTGTTTTAACTCTGCCTGAGCAGGATGGCAACTGTCAGCTTACTATCACCTATGCCGACGAGGTATGGCAGAAGGCTATTACTCGCAACTATAATATTAATGTGGTGGGTAAAAACTGGACTCCACAGATAGCACAGGTGAAGGTGGCTGACGGTCATAGCGTAATTCAATGGGATGAGCAGAATTTGCCTGCTCCAGAACTCTTTACTGGCATGGTGAACATTTATCGTGAGAGCGATATTGCCGACTCTTACGACCTTATTGCACAGGTGCCAATGAGCCAAGGTAAATATGTGGATGAGCAGAGCCATTCGGAGGTATGTAGTTATCGTTATCAGATGACTCTTTCTACTACCTATGGAGTAGAAACATTACCAAGCAAGGTACATGCAACCATGCATGTGTTGGCAAATCACGGCTTGGGCAATGATATCAATATTAGATGGACTCCTTATGAGGGAACTACCGTTGCTCAGTATGTGGTGTATGCTGGTGCAAGTCCTGACAATATGCAAATCGTAGATCGCTTGTCTGGCTATGCTCGCAGCTATGTACACCATCGCAATAGCGATGCTACTACATATTATGCTGTGGGTTTTGTAGCTAAATCTGAACTAAGCGCAAAGGCTAAGACTATAGCCAACGACGAAATTGTTTCGAATATCATCAGTAGTGCTGACGCTTATAGTGTTAATGCAGTGCAGTCTATCGAGATAGCTACACGCGAGGAAGAAGCTACGTTTACTCAGGAGCGCTTGACGCTACATTTGCTTGCTTATGTAACTCCTTCACAGGCTTCTATCGGCAAGGTGGAGTGGTCGTTGCTCGCTGGTGAGTCGTTGGTAAATCTGTCTGACGATGGTGTAATGCAGTTGATTCCTGGCACAAATGGTGGCGAAGTTGTAGTACAGGCTAAGGCCATCGATGGTTCGGGCATTACTGCTACACGCACATTTGCCGTACCACAAGTGTCGGGTGTGGAAAGTGTGGAAACTAATGCCGGTGGTGTTAAGATAAGTGCGATGCAGGGCGGTGTGATGCTGACAGGCATTACTAATCCAACAGATGTGCTTGTGACAACTGCTAATGGTACTGTTGTTTATCGTTCTATTCTTGCTGCCGACCACCATATAGCTCTTAGCAATGGACTTTACATTGTAAGAGCTGGCAATAGAGTTTGCAAGGTGATGGTGAGATGATGATATATTGAAACGCAAAGTATCCTATATTCTTCGATTGTTCAACTTGGGATGAACAAATCGAGAATATAGGATACTTTTTTTATTTGTAGATTTTAGTAGATTTTATTAGAATGTAGCGAACTTGCAGTTGGTGAGTTTAACACCGTCGCCAGCATCGATGTCTTTATCCTTCTGAGTGTAGAAGAAGGTGGAGTTGTCGATGGTGATGTTTTTGAGGCAGGTGTAGCCAGGGAGTCCGTGGGCGCTGATGGCGGTTTTGGCACCTCGGCAAACGATGTTGGAGAAATGGATGTCGTTCCACTCTGGCACGTATTCTGCATTTTGTGGGATTACGGTTTTGCCATCGTCAGACTTCACGCTGTAGCTCTTGTCGGCATAGGTGCACTCGAAGATGATGGCTTCGTTTTTGATGTCGGTCATCACGATGTCGCTAACGTAGATGCCTTCGGTTTTGCCTCCTCTGCCAATGCCGCTCTTGAAGCGAAGTCCGGTGTCGGTGCCTGAGAAGAGGTTGTGGCGAACAACGATGTTCTTCATGCCGTTGGAGTATTCTGAACCAATGACGAAACCGCCGTGGGCATGGTAGACGGTGTTGTTCTGGATAAGGATGTCTTCGCATGGGCCGTCGGCAGCATTCTTTTTGCCTACTCCGCCTTTCATGCAGATGCCGTCGTCGCCTACGTCAATGGTGTTGTTTACGATGAGCACTTTCTTGCAGCAGCTGATGTCAAGGGCATCGCCATTTTGTGCGTTCCAAGGACAGCGGATGGTTGTGCCGTCGACGATGACGTTGGTGCAGCAAGTAGGGATGAGGTGGAAGCGAGGTGAGTTTTGGATGGTAATGCCACTAATGAGCACTCGGTCGCAATCGGTGAGGCGGATGAGGTGGGCTCTGAGACGCTCTTGAGCCTCTGGGGTGTCGGCAAGATTGTCGAAGTGTTTTAGATTGAATGGGAACCATAGTTTGCCTCCCTCGGTTTCGGTGCCACCCATAGATTTATATTCTTTCCACTCTACGTCGCTGACTTTAGAGCGCTTTACTGGTCGCCACATGGCTCCGTTGCCATCGATGGTACCTTCGCCTGTGATGCTGATGTTGGTGCGCTTGCTTGCAGAGATGAGTGGTGAGGTTTTTTCGGCTTTCACTCCGTTAGAGACTTTGAAATGCTGTGAGCGGTCGGGAGTGGCCATGATAACAGCATTTTTCTCAATATGAAGGTCAATATTGTCTTTAAGCGAGATGAGACCTGTGAGCCATACACCAGCAGGGACAATAAGATGACCTCCACCTTTTTTATCAAGTGCTTTGATGGCTTTTGCGAAAGCTTCGGTGTTGAGGGTGATTCCATCGCCTACGGCTCCGAAGTCTTTAAGGTTTACACTATAGTCTGGGATTACTGCTACTTCAGGTTGCTGCATTTTTACGGGCATGTTCTGATAGTAGGTGCCGTAGTCGGCAGCATAAGCCGCTATGCTAAGGAGCATAGTTACGGCAAGGGTCATGATTTTCTTCATGTTGTGAGAAATTGTTTGTTTTGTAGAATTTGTTTTAGTGAGGGTTTGATTACTTGGTACAAAAGTAGTTTAATAATATAAGGATAGCAAATGATTTATGTTTTTTTAGAGAGAAGTGGCATTTGTTAAGTGAAGAATTTAAGTGAAGAGTGAAGAACGAAGAGTGAAGAATCCGATGGAAGTGAAGAGAAAAAAAGAGTGAAGAATCTTTTAGCTTGTTAGCATATTGATTCTTCACTCTTCATTCTTCTGTTGGCTTACCCTTCGGCCGCCGATTTTCAATTCTTCACTTACTTCACGATTCCCTTTTCGAGATATTCGGCAAGGTTGGTGCGAACTTTCTCGGCAGCACCATCAGAGGCTACCTTTGCCATGTCGCTGTCTACCATGATGTTGACAAGCTCTTGGAATGAGGTTTTTGATGGGTTCCAACCCAACTTTGCCTTAGCCTTGGTAGGATCGCCCCAGAGGTTTACTACGTCGGTAGGACGATAGAAGTCTGGGCTAACCTCGATGAGCACATTGCCTGTGGCTTTGTCGATGCCCTTTTCGTTCATACCCTCGCCCTGGAATTCAAGCTCGATGCCTACACGCTTGAAAGCATAGTAGCAGAACTCGCGCACGCTGTGCTGTTCGCCGGTAGCGATGACGAAGTCTTCAGGCTTGTCTTGCTGAAGGATGAGCCACATACACTCTACATAGTCTTTAGCATAGCCCCAGTCGCGGAGTGACGAGAGATTGCCAAGATAGAGCTTGTCTTGCTTGCCCTGCTTGATGCGTGCGGCAGCAAGAGTGATTTTGCGGGTAACGAAGGTTTCGCCACGGCGCTCGCTCTCGTGGTTGAAGAGGATGCCCGAGCAGCAATACATGTCGTAAGCCTCGCGATATTCTTTTACTATCCAGAAGCCATACTGCTTGGCAACAGCGTATGGGCTGTAAGGGTGGAAAGGTGTGTTCTCGTTTTGTGGTACTTCCTCTACCTTGCCATAGAGCTCAGAGGTGGAAGCCTGATAGATGCGGCAAGAGTCTTTCAGACCAAGCTGGCGCACAGCCTCGAGGATGCGCAATACACCTACTGCATCGACGTCGGCAGTGAACTCAGGAGAGTCGAAGCTGACCTGCACGTGGCTCTGAGCAGCGAGGTTGTAGATTTCTGTTGGACGAACCTTGCCGATAACGCCAAGGATGCTCATAGAGTCACCCAAGTCGGCATAGTGGAGGTGGAAGTGTGGGGTTCCTTCAAGATGTGCGATACGCTCGCGATAGTCGACAGAAGAACGACGGATTGTGCCGTGGACTTCGTATCCTTTTTCCAAAAGGAATTCTGCGAGGTAAGAACCATCCTGACCCGTGATACCTGTAATAAGAGCTACTTTATTTTCCATGTTTTTTAGGGTTTTCTTGGTTGTTGCTTATGAATAGTTTGAATTATTATTTTACTTCTGCTTCGATTTTGTTTTTTATTCCCTTCATGTCGACGAGGAATGCTTTGGCAGAGCCAAACTTCAAGAACATGTCGAGACGCACAGGCACGTGGTTGTCGTCGTCGGTGACATAGAAGTCGACGATGCGCTTGTATTTACCGTCTTCGAGTTCCATATACGATAGTTGCAGACATCTGTATTTGTGATGGTTGTCAGCCTTGATAGTGGTTTTGCCTTGGTAGCGGAGCTTAGCAGGGCTGAGGCCATTGCCATCGGCGATGGTGATGTTGACATCGTGACCTTTCTTCCAACCTGTAGGGTTGAAGGAGCGAGCACGCAAGAAGATGCTCAGCATATCGTAGACGCAATCGTTGAGAGTGCGATTTTGCCATTTGTTTTCGCCCTTGTGGGTGAGGCGATGCTGCTTGAGTTGCACTTTGCCATTTGGATAGTTGTAGAATACCTCATCGACGGTGTATCGGTCGCCCTCGCGAGCACCCTTGCGGAAGTAGAGGGGAGCAAGGTTGAGTGTGTTGTAGCAAAGGAGGGTGTCGCGCAACACGAACCAATTGTCAACCTTGTTGTTGCCACGAGTGATAAGGCTCGCACGATAAGCTTCTTTGCCGTTGCGTTTGCTCTGTACGGTGTACATAGAAGCTGTTCCAGCCTTTACCCACACGAATTTCCAGTTGTAGTAGAGGTTGTATGTGAGAAACTCGCCCGACTTGAAGGCTGTGTTTCTGAATGTGCACTGTGCCATAGCCTTTTGGCTAAACAGCATGGCAGCAATAACGAGAAATAGAATTCTAACGTGCTTCATACATTATTATATATTAATACATTATAATACTTTAGGAACATATTGAATGCCGAGGCTCTTGGCTCTGTCGAGGTTGCGAGACTTCACGGTCTTCTTCTTGTCTGCCTTTTGCTTTGTGATTTGCGAAGGCTTCTGAGAGGCGAGCGAGCGAGCTGTAGGTGTCCATGATTCAGAGAAATCCCAGTTGGCTTTGCATTGGATTGCCTCGTGGTAATAGTAAACCGGCTCTGGCTGGCGACCTTCGGCAAAGAGACCTGTGTCCCACATGCCATTGTTGTTTTCGTCGACATAGATGCGGAGATAGTAGGTGCCAGGTGCAACGTAATAGAACTGGACGTTGCCATCGGTGGTCTTTACCTCTTTCACAGGGTTGTCGGAGGTGTTGAGGAGTTGGCAAACCACATTCTTGCCCTCCATGCCATTGAGAGTGAACATGATGGTGGCGTATTGGTTGAGGTCTTTAACCTTCAGACCCTGTTTGTTTGGACCAGCGCAGGTGCCATAGATATCTTCGAAGACCAGGGAGTCGAGCTCTAAGCTATATTCGTAGCCCGGTTTCCATTCGGCTCGGAAGGTGTAGAGGAGAGGAGTGTTTTGGTCGAACTTAAACTTCTCTTCATACCACAGCGAATCCTTTGGCGGTTTGGAATAGAGGTGCATCTTGTCGAGATGGAAATGCTTGAGCGGAGTGTTGAAAGCGAACTCCACATTCTTGTCGGGGTCGAGGTCGGTGCCCTTGACGGAGTATTTCAGCAGTTCTATTGGCGGAATACTGTCGTAGGGTTCTCCCTTTCGCTTCTTCTTGTCTTGCGCCTTCTGCCATTTTTCCAAATCTTTGAGCTTAGCCTTGAGTCGCTTCTCGTAAGGAATCTTGGCGAATAGCTGTATGGTGTCGACGCCCTCGACGAGATTGCCCAGGGTGTCGGTGACGAGGTGGCGAAGCTCAAGCTCCAGTGAGTCGCAATTGACCAAGGCTGTATCGTTGAGCCAATAAGTTATGGTGTCGCGTTTAGCGGAAGCATCGATGGTGAAGGTGGAGTCGGTGATGTTGAAGTTAAGACCCTTGAGCTTTGGCAGCGAGTCGGAGCCATAGCTATAGAAGAGCGAGAAGCGGTTGGCATCGGGGCGCTCGCTCTTGAGGAATATGCGGTCGGTGTTGATCTCGTTGAAAGCCAAAAGGCAGACATCGTCGGGCAAGAAGTGAGTATAGTCGACGCGCTTTACCACGTCGATATGCAGAGTGTCGCGCCAAAGAGTGTCTTGGCGAACATCAGCCTTGAACGAAGGAATGATGGTGTCGGTAGAGAAAGCGAGCATCTCAGCCTTTTGGTTGAAGAGATAGTTGCCATCCATATCCTGCAGAGCATAGATGCGATAGCTGCCCGGAGCAACACCCTTGATGACGAAATGACCTTGGCTATCTGTGCGCGACACACGAAGCATAGGCTTGGTGGAGAAAGCGCTGTCGGCAAGGTCGGCATAAAGACCCACGAGGATGCCCTTGACAGGTTCGAGATTGTCGGCAGCAAGCACGGAGCCTGCTACTTCCAAGGTGTCGATGACATTGCCCGTAGAGAAGCAATAAGTGTAGTTGCCCATTGGGTTGCCCTCGTTGTTGTCGGAAATGGCATCAGAGAAGTCGATGGTGTAGGTGGTGTTTGCCTTCAGCGAGTCGAGGAGCGAGATGGCGATGCGTTTGCCCTGCGCCTTGATCTCAGGAGCCTCTATCTGAGGTGGCGACACCACGACCTTTTCGGTAGGGTTGTCGACCTTAATAAATTCGTCGAAATTGATGTACACCTTTTTTGCGTTGACATTAGTAGCCTTCTCGCTTGGCGAAGCACCGACAACCCTTGGAGGAGTTTCATCATACCATCCTCCGTCAGGGTTGCCCATTCTTGCACACGAGGCTACAACAAAGGCAACGACAATGATTGCGAATAACTTAAGTAATGTTCCTTTTGGACTTATTTTCATGAGTTCATCATTTCGAGAATTTCATCTATGTTGCGGCGAGAATTGCTGAGGCGTGGCACCTTGTGCTGTCCGCCGAGCTTTCCTTTCGACTTTAGCCACTCGTTGAAGATTCCTGTTGGAGCCTTTACGACCTCAAGATGCTGGAGAGTGATGTCGTGGAAACGCTTAGCCTCGTAGTCGCTATTTAGCTCCTGAAGCTTGCGGTCGAGGAGAGTGGCAAACTCGTCGAGGTTGGTTGGCTCGTGAGAGAATTCGATGAGCCATTGGTGGCGACACTTGGCATTGTCGTCCATATAAACAGGTGCGGCAGTATATTCCAACACCTCGGCGCCAGTCTGCTGGCAGGCGTAAGCCAAGCCCTTTTCGGCATTGTCTTGCACGAGCTCTTCGCCAAAGGCATTGATGAAATATTTGGTACGACCAGTGATTACAAACTTGTAAGGGTTGCGACTGGTGAAGCTAACGGTGTCGCCAATAATGTAGCGCCACAGACCACACGAGGTAGAAATAACCATGGCGTAGTTTTTGCCGAGCTCGATGCCTGAGAGAGGGACGAAGGTTGGATTGTCGGTGCCAAACTCATCCATAGGAATAAACTCATAGAAAACATCGTAGTCGACCATTAGCAACATCGACTTGTCGGTAGGATCGTCCTGAATGCCGAAGAAGCCTTCGCTGGCATTGTAGGTCTCCATATAGTGCATGTCGCTCTTGGTGATGAGTTTTTCGTATTGGCTACGATAAGGAGTAAAGGCAATGCCACCATGGAAGAAGACCTCAAGGTTTGGCCACACCTCTTGGAGATGCTTTTTGCCTGTAATCTCCATAATGCGAACCAATACGCTGAGCATCCATGAAGGAACGCCAGAGATATTGGTGACATTCTTGTTGAGAGTTTCGTGGGCTATGCGGTCGCGCTTAACCTCGAAGTCGCTCAACAGAGCAGTCTGCTTGCAAGGAACTCTGACAAGGTTGGCAAAAGGATTGATATTCTCGATGAGAATAGCACTAAGGTCGCCAACCAAAGAGCCTGGCAAATTGTAGTTAGGCGAATGGCTGCCACCAAGGATTAAAGATCTGCCATCGAAGAGACGGCTGTTGGGATTGTTTCTGAGATACAGAGCCACAACATCCTTTCCGCCCTGATAGTGAATGCGCTGCAAACCATCGTGAGAAACAGGAATAAACTTGCTCTTGTCGTTGGTTGTGCCCGACGACTTAGCGTACCATTTCACCGAACCTGGCCAAAGTATGTCGCTTTCGCCATGGCGCATTCTGTCGATGTCGCCCTTGAGCTCTTCGTAGGTGTTGAGAGGCACATTCTTGGCGAAGTCGTCATAGCTATGTATGGTTTTGAAAAGATGGTTGCGTCCGTATTCCGTTGATGCAGCAGTGTTTACGAGATATTTCAATACCTCGTCTTGCATTTTCTCGGCTCCGTTTTGATAATGCTGGAGCTCCTTTTGCCTTGGCACAAACAGTTTGCCGGCTATGCTTGTTATACTCATTGTCTATTGTTGCTTATTTTGGCAATGTGTCTAATAACACATATTAAGGTGCAAAATTAAACCAAAAAACTGATAATGAAGAATTATTTAGCATAATTAACGAAGAGAGGGAGTAAGTGAAGAGTGAAGAGTGAAGAGTGAAGAATCCGATGGAAGTGAAGAGGGAAGAGAGGGGAGCGAGGGTAAGTGCGACAACCGAGTTGTCGCAAACTCGACCCGCAGGGCACGGTTCCCTCTTCACTAAAAAAGCCTCCAGCTATCCGAGGATGGAGCTGGAGGCTTAATAAAAATCTATATAAAAATATCTTTCCAGAAATATTAGTATATTACTTTACATAAACGATAGCCAAGCGGTTTGAGGTAGTGCCCTGTACGCCCTCGCCAGTAGCCTCGTCAACAATGACGCCACGGCTCTTGAGATAGTCGGCAACAGAGTTAGCACGGCTCTGAGAAATCTTGTCGTTGATTTCCTTAGAACCCTCTGGAGAAGCTGTACCAACAACCTGTACGTGCTTGCCCTTAGCAATAGCGTTGAGAGCAACCTTAGCCTCCTTAGTGAGTGTGGTCTTGCCCTGTGCGAAGGTTACGAATACGAGGTTCTCAACCTTTACTTCGCGAGTGATGTTGTTGTCCTTAACAACCTCCTTGACTACTTCCTTAACAACCTCCTTAGGTTTCTTAGCCAACTCGCTGCGCAAATCGTTGATCTGAGCATTCAAAGCGTCAATCTCTGACTGGTCGCGAAGCTTAGCGATAGTGAAGTTGTGGGTGCCGTTAGAGTTGCCAAACTTATAGTTGAGACCGATGGTTCCCTTGAGGGTAGAATAGTTGCTGCTGTATTCAACCTCTGTGCGACCCTTTTCGTGGATGTTCCAGTTGATAGAAGGCTCTACATAGAGCTGCCATTCTTTCTGGCTACCGAAGTTGTATGCGAGGTCAATACCAAACTTAGAAGTTACTACATTTGCTTTCCATGCATCAGAAGGATGGCCAAAGGTATGACCCCATCCCAAACCGAATACAGGGATAACTTCGAAGCAACGAGGTTCGCCCTTATAGCCACCAATCCAGTTGAGCACGTTGAGAGTTCCTAACAAAGATACGTTTGTTGAGTTAACGAAAGTCTTTGCTTCGTTGCTATGATGAAAATTCTTGAAGTTGAAATTGCCTTCTAAAGCCAAACCTACTACTGGAGTGAACCAACGACCTACGCGGAAACCAATGCTTGGAGTGATGTCCTTAAAGCGAGAGTGGTCGCCTGCGCCTAATGATGAAAGGCGAGTAACGGTAGACAAGCCACCATTGACACCAACGTAGATGTTGTCTGTAGTTTTACTTTCTGTAACTGTTTGAGCATTTGCCGATACTGCCATTACTGCAGCAGCAAGCATTAAAATAAACTTTTTCATTTTTTTCTTGTAATAAAAACGTGTTTATAAAAAACTTGTGTATTATGTTTTACGGATGCAAAGATAGGTAAAAGAAATATAACCACAAAGAGAATAGAGAAAAACTATTTACTTTGTGCGAAAAACAGTATAAAAAATGGTAGACCTTAGTGGTCTACCATTTACTTACGAGCATGAAAGGAGTTGTCTTTCCTGCTAATAGGTTTGTATTGAAATCGTTGTCGAGATAAACTCCGCCAAGTACGAGCTGCATCTGCATAACCTTTTGAGTAGCCGAATGCAGACCAAAGGAATAGCCATTAGAACTGAAGTAGGCTGAAACCTTGTGGGCACTTCCACCATAGATGACATTATAGACCACAGGCATAGGAAAAAGAATGTAGCCTATTACAGGAGTGATTTGGTAGAATCCGATCTTAGCCTTAAGAGTTGCTCCTGAAGCCTGAGAGAGAGCTGTTTTGACGTCGCCTTCTGGTAAATCTTTGGCAATGAGCTCAGCAGGGAAGCTGTAGACAACGAGAGTGGTGTCGGCAGCATTTACTTGCCAATCAATATCCAAGGTATCAGTCTTGTCGGTAGCGATGATTGGATTCTGTGATTCGTAAATCAAATCGCCAGAGTAACTGCCACGGATAGAATTAAGACATTGGCGTGCCTCTTCGTTTGTTAATCCTGTTTTTCCGCCATCATCATCTAAGCATGATGCGAATAAGAATGCAGAGAAGCAGCATAGTAAAAAAGCAAGGAACTTTGTTTTCTTCATTGTAGTTAATATTGTGTTTTTTATTTTGTCGCCTATATTATATATAATATATAATAGGTGTAATTTTTAATCTTTAGATTATCCTTGTGAGCACACTCTCTATATGGTCGGCTACGGTTTCGGGTTCGATGGAGTTTAGACAAGCGTAGTCGCCACGAAGGCAAGGCTTGTTGCCATAGATGCTGCAAGGACGGCATGGTAAATCCACCTGTACGGTGTCTGCCTCCTTTTGTCCCCAACCCATGAAACCGGCGAAAGGATGGGTGGCGCCCCAGACGCTAACCACAGGACACCCCACGAGCGATGCCATGTGCATATTGGAGCTGTCCATAGATACCATCACGTCGAGATGGCTCATCAATGTAAGCTCATTGCGCAATCCGCCAAGATTGGCAGAAGCATTGATGCTATTTGGATATTTCTCGACCAAAGAGTTGATGGTGTCCATCTCTGAGCGACCGCCTCCGAAGAAGAATATTCTGCATGATGGATGACGGCGACTGATGATGTCGACCACCTGCTCCATCTTTTCGATAGGATAAATCTTTCCTTGGTGAGCAGCAAACGGTGCTATTCCTATCCATTGCTGGAAAGCCTTTTTTTCGCCTATTGCCTCAGAGAGCAAGCGGAGGTTGCCGCCCTCTTTAGGGAATATAGACGTGAAGTTCATCTTGATAGGATAGCCCAATTTAGCAAACACGTCGGCATAGTTCTGGAACGACGTAGGCTGCTGGCGGAACACCTTGTTGTTTTCTGCTATCAGCTGACGTTTGCCATCGCGATGTTTGTCGATGTGTGCCACTTTGTATCGGTCGATGTTGAATCTCATTCGGAGATAGTCAGACCTGATGACATTGTGAAGGTCGGCCACAGCAGTGAAATTCTTTGCTGTGAGCCTACGGTATAGGGAATTCAATCCCTTGATACCCTTGTATTCGCCCTTGATGTCGGCTCCCATGAAGCTTACGTTGGGAGCTAAGTCTTGGAAGAATGGCTGTGCAGAGGGACGGCTAAGCATGGTGATGCGGATATGAGGATACTGTTGAGCCAATGAATAAACCACAGGCACAGTCATCGCCACATCACCTATTGCTGAGAACCTTATTATGAGAATGTGTTCTGTTTTCACTTCTTGTTGTTGTAGAGAACAGGGTTAGTAGAAGGGTCGTTGTACATCTTCATCTGTCGGTACACCTTCATATATTTTCTGCCGGCAGCAATGTCTTCGAGCAGTTGGTCGATAGCTGTGCCAAGGTCTACCTGCTGTTCGAGCAGCACGTTGAGCTTAGTTTGGCATTTCTGTCTGTGCTCGTCGCTGGCGTCGGTACGCTCTGCCTGCTCCTTCATGTGGTAAATCTTTAGAGCAAGAATCGACAATCGGTCGATAGCCCAAGCAGGGCTCTCGGTATTGATGCGTGCATCAGGCAACACATTAACGTCGGAATACTTCTGGCGGAAATAAGAGTCGATTTGTTCTACCAAGTCAGTACGATCCTGGTTGCTGCGGTCGATACGTCTCTTTAGCGCAAGCGCTTCGATAGGGTCGATGTGTGGGTCGCGGATGATGTCCTCGAAATGCCACTGCACGGTGTCTATCCAGCACTTGAGATACAATCTGTTCTCAATAGAATCTCTTTCGTAAGGGTTGTTGATAGGGGTATCGATATTATCAGTAACGTGATAATCTCGAATGGCCTGGTTGAAGACCTGATTGCATAGTTCTACAAATGACATGATTATTTAGTGTAAAATTAGATTTGTATTTAAAGGTTTCTACAGTTTTTTAGCTTCACGGCAAGATTATTTTTTTAGTATTGCCGTATAGCGCTCTATATTTTGCAAAGATAAGGAGAAAATATGAAATGACCAACTAAAAGTATACAAAAAATCATCTAAAACATGCACAAAGGTATGGTGTGTGTGCAAATAAGTGGTCTTTTTTATAGAAATTATTTGCAAATATCAAATAAAATTCGTTCCTTTGCAACCGTTTTTTAATTAGAATTTTCATTTAACCACTTAAAAATTACAATTATGTCAGAAATTGAAAGCAAAGTAAATGCAATTATCGTTGATAAACTTGGTGTAGAGGCTTCAGAGGTTAAGCCAGAAGCAAGCTTCACAAACGACCTTGGTGCAGACTCTTTGGATACAGTAGAGCTCATCATGGAATTTGAGAAGGAATTCGGTATCTCTATTCCAGACGATAAGGCTGAGACAATCCAGACTGTAGGTGACGCTATCTCTTACATCGAGGCTAACGCTAAGTAATATTACGTCTTGATGGAATTAAAGAGAGTAGTAGTAACAGGTCTCGGTGCCGTAACTCCGTTAGGAAATACTCCTGAGGAGACTTGGGAAAGCCTCCTTGCTGGTAAGAGCGGTGCTGCGCCTATTACCCATTTCGACGCTTCATTGTTCAAGACTCAGTTTGCATGCGAGGTTAAGAACCTTAACATCAATGACTACATTGATCGCAAGGAAGCACGCAAGCTCGACCGTTACACTCAGCTGGCAATGATTTCTGCCATGCAGGGTGTAAAGGATTCAGGACTCGATTTAGAGAAAGAAGACTTGAACCGCATTGGAGTTATCTACGGTGTGGGAATTGGTGGTATTAAGACTTTCGAGGATGAGGTTTCATATTATGGTGCTCATCCAGAGCTTGGTCCTAAGTTCAACCCATTCTTCATCCCTAAGATGATTGCCGACATTGCATCTGGTCAGATTAGCATCCATTTCGGCTTCCATGGTCCTAACTACACAACAACAAGTGCATGTGCTTCTTCAAGCAACGCTTTGGCTGATGCATTCAACCATATCCGTTTGGGTAAGGCTAATGTAATCGTTTCGGGTGGTGCTGAGGCAGCTATCTGTGCATGTGGTGTTGGTGGTTTCAATGCCATGAAGGCTCTTTCTACCCGCAATGATGATCCTGAGCACGCAAGCCGTCCATTCAGCGCAAGCCGCGATGGATTTATTATGGCTGAGGGTGCTGGCTGTATCATCCTTGAGGAACTTGAGCATGCTAAGGCTCGTGGTGCTAAGATCTATGCTGAGATGGTTGGCGAAGGCGAAAGCGCTGACGCTTATCACATCACAGCTTCTCACCCAGAGGGACTTGGTGCAAGGCTCGTTATGCAGAATGCACTCGAAGACGCAGGCTTAAAGCCAGAGGATATTGACTACATCAATGTACACGGTACATCTACACACGTAGGCGACATCTCTGAGGCTAAGGCTATTAAGGACGTATTCGGCGACGCTGCTTACAAGCTCAACATCAGCTCTACAAAGAGTATGACAGGTCACCTTCTTGGTGCTGCTGGTGCAGTAGAGGCTATGGTCTGCATCCTTTCTGTAAAGAACGATATTGTACCTCCAACTATCAACCATGAGGAGGACGACCAAGATCCTGAGATTGACTATAATTTGAACTTTACGTTCAACAAGGCTCAGAAGCGTGAGGTGCGTGCTGCATTGAGCAACACCTTCGGTTTTGGTGGTCATAACGCATGCGTTGTTTTCAAGAAGTATGCTGAATAATATCATTGATAGAATAAGGCTCCCTTTCCGTAAGGAGAAGGAGCTTTATTCTTCTTTATACGACATCATCGGTTTCTATCCACACGACATCAGTTACTACAAGCTTGCTTTGATGCACAAAAGCGTTATGCGACGCAATGCAAAGGGTAAGCCAGTAAACAATGAGCGACTGGAGTTTCTCGGCGATGCCATTCTCGACGCTATTGTCGGTGATATCGTTTATCAACATTTTCCGGGCAAACGTGAAGGATTTCTTACCAACACACGAAGCAAACTCGTACAGAGAGACACTTTGAACAAGCTTGCCCAGGAAATGGGAATCAACCAACTTATATTAAGCTCGGGCCATACGTCGTCACACAACAGTTATATGGGCGGCAACGCATTTGAGGCATTGGTGGGTGCAATATACCTCGACCAGGGCTACAATGCTTGCATGCGCTTTATGAATAAGCGCATTTTGGCTCAAATGATAAACATCGACAAGGTTGCCTACAAAGAGGTAAACTTCAAGAGTAAGCTAATAGAATGGAGTCAGAAAAACAAGGTTAGACTCACTTACGAACAGGTGTTGCAGGAAAAGGATAAGAATGGCAACCCAATCTTTGAGTTCAAGGTTGTGCTCGAAGGTGTTGAGGGCTGCGCAGGTAGAGGCTTTAGCAAGAAAGAGAGCCAGCAGCTTGCCAGCAAGCTTACGCTCGACAAGCTAAAGAAGAAACCACAATTCATCGACGAGGTGTTTGCAGCAAAGGCAAACCGCACAAAGATGGAGGAGGAGCCTGTACAGGCTATTCCTGATACTGAGGTGAAACAAGATTTCTTGATCACTAAGTTGGAACCAGCTACAGAGTCGCCTGCCACTATAGCTAAGGAAGAGAAACCAACAGAAGTTGCAATGCCGACAATAAAGAGTGCACAGACTTCTGACGAAGAATTTGATTTGAGCGACATATCTGCAAAGCCACAATCGCGCGAAGACATTATTGCCGCCGCCGAAGAAATGGCTTTTGCTGAAGCTGAATAAAACATCGGCTTTTGTTTAAGCTGAATAAACATCAGCTTTTGTTTAAGCAGAATAAATATAAATGAAAAAAGGTAAGAAAGATGAGGATTATCCTCACTTTCCTACCTTTTTTACTTTTTATCCTTTTTACCTATTATTATTTTCACCTATTATTATCTATTATTTACCCTTTTACTTTTTTACCTTTTTACTTTTTTACCTTTCCCTATCTCGTATCTAAATCCTATATTCAGATTAAAGTTGAGCGGTTTTTCTTTGTAGATGGTGTTGAGCGACGAGTTGTCGTCGAAGAAATAGCTCAAGCCAGGCTCTGCATAGATGCCAATGTTGTCGGCGATCTTAAACTGTAAGCCTACGGCAGCATTAGCAGACAGCTGTAATGGGCGTGAGTGGATGTTCTGCTGCTCAGTCTTCTTTATATTGCCTTCTATCACGAAGTCTTTGCTCGTTTTGCCATTTACGCATTGTTCGGCAAGAATGCCAGTAGCAGCATAGAGGTCGAAGGCGCCATACGATAAAGCCTTGTATTTCAGACTTAGCGGAATACCTACGTAGTCGAGATTCTGACTGCCCGAAATGAAGTTTGTAGATGTTCCATCTTTCATGTCAGACGACAAACGAGTGTAGCTGACACCACTCTCGAGGCTTAGCCTGTCAGAGAGAGCATAAGCAATGTTTAAGCCTATGCGCACAGGAAGATGGTGTTTGTATTCAGTCTTCACCTCTTGTCCCTGGTTGTAGATGCCAATGCCGAGCATCGGACTTCCCTCCCAATCATAGCCATCAGAACCGGTAGCAACAATAAGGTCGCTAATAGAACGAGTGTTTATCGATGTGCCAGCAAGTCCTGTAGCGCTTGTTCCGATTTGCCATTTCGATGTACGGCTGTTGGCTTTCCGCACATTGTTGAAATCTTCTTTAGCCCAGAGGTCTTTATAATTCTCGTTGTGGGCAGATTCCTTTTGACTTTTGGCTTTTGGCTTTTCTTCGTTGGCAGTTGCTGTGGCAATATTGTTGTTGCTTGCTGTGCTCTGTGATTCAGCAGTTGCTACGTTTTCAGGAGCGTTGTTTATGCTTTGCTCACCATTTGCATCTCCATTTACTTCTCCATGTGCTGCAAGAAGCTTTTGCGTGTTTTTTATAGTATTATTTTCAGTATCTTTGCCGATAGATGAATTGTTGTCTGTATCTAAATCTTTATTATCACTAATTTGACTGCTATATTGTTGTTTTGTTACTGTTTTTTGTGATGCTGAATTATCGGCAAGAGTAGGAGTAGTATCATCAGAGTTGTAGAAATAAAAACCAACAACGAAAGCCAAGCATGCAGCCACGGCAATACCTACAGCACGCTGAAATCTATGCTGGAAGATGGTTGCGCCCTTGGTGGTTTGCTTGTTGTCACCATTTGCTTCGCCCATGCTCTTAGGGCCTATTCCTTTAGAGCCCATTTCCTTAGAGATATTATCCCACAAGCCCTCAGGAGCATCTATCTCGTAGTTGCCCATGCGGTCGTGAATATCTTTTTGCCAGTTGTTGCTCATATTCAAATGGTGTTGATGGTTTTATATTGATTGATTTTCTTGGCGAGAATAGCCTTAGCCTTATGTAGTTGTGAAGCCGAAGTGTTGACCTTTATTCCGAGCAGTTCGGCAATCTCCTTATGACTTTTATCTTCGATGACATAAAGGTTGAACACCGCTCGATAGCCATCCGGAAGTTCGCGGATAAACCGATAAATAACATCCGTAGGAATTCCCTCGGTTTCTATCTCATCGTCAGCAACCTTGTCGTCATAGTCGGCAATATCAACGAGGGCGGCATTGCAATTCTTGCGTATGAAAGCCAAGGCTTCGTTTAGCGTAATCCTTGCCATCCATGCTCGAAGCGAGCCTTCTCCTCGATATTCAAAGGTGTTTATATAAGAGAATATCTTGATAAAAGACTCCTGCAAGACGTCTTTCGCATCATCGTCGTTGGCAACATATCTGGAGCATAAAGCCGCAAGATAGCGCACGTGCTGGCGATAGAGCAGCTCTTGAGCCGCTTTATCGCCTTTGTGCACTTTCTTTAGCAACTTTTCTTCTTCTGTTGCCTTCTTCAACGATTTTCTAAATATTCTCATAAACCTTATTAGTCTATTCTGCTACACATCGGCAGTCTTTCTTCCATGACCTTAGCCTTTGCCGAGTGCATTTTTAGCGAAACATCCAGCGACTTCTTACCGCTAAACGATTGCCAGTTGAGGCGTAGTTTCACTTTGTCTCCATGATTCTTGTATAGTGAGTTAAGGTCGAAAGCCACGAGAGCATCTGCATAACGTCCTTGCAAGTCGCCATTGGCATTATGGCGGAGAGTGAGCTCGTAGACATTGTCCTTGTTGGTTCCTGTCACAAGGTTTATCTCATGCTTTGAGCCATTTCCCCATATTGTGCGAATGCGGAGAGTGATGTAGCCATCTTCAGCCACGGTAACCCAGTCGCGTACAATCTCTATAGGATCGTTGCCAAAAGTCTTGTCGTCGTTGTCGCCAGTAGTGGCAACAGGCAACTTGGTGCGGATGCTGTCAATCCAGTTTACCTTAACGTTCTTCACACCTCCGTTAGAGCCCGATTCCTCATTGTAGTTTACCAATGCTCTAACAGTCTTTTCACCGAAAGGAGACGACTTTAGGTTTGTTGGCACAAGTGTGGTAACACTATCCAGCTGCATATAGAAGCCGTTTGCGCCCTGAGGATAAACCGTGACGAGAGCCGTAGGGCGTCTTACTTCATCATAATCAGAATCTATATCGCAAGAAGTTAGCGATACTAATGAAGCCATAATGCCCACTACCCAAATATACAAACTAAACTTTTTCATAATTCTTTGATTTTTATGTTCATTCTATCTATTAAATAGCATGAACATAAAAATCTTGCCTCGTAACAACATATTTTTTTTCACTATACAATAATATCGTGCTATTTTTCTACTTCTGCAAAGTCTTTTTTATGTGATTTTTCTATTTTAGCTACGCCTTTTTTTAGGATTTTTTTCTATTATAGTTATGCCTTCTTAGTAATGCGAGCCAGGAAGTTGTAGTCATCGGTTTGCTCCACCAATTCAGCATAAAAACCACATTCGGCAGCTTTTGTGGCGAGAGTTTCGAAGTCGATGTACAGCCAAGGGAACTCCTCGCCCTTAGTGCGCTTATATTGCATCTGATATTTCAGCTCGCCATAATATCCATCCCCCTCAGGCAATTCTATTATGCCATCTTCGGTTTCAAAGATGTAGCAGATGTCTGTAGAGTCGACAAGGAGTTGACCGTCAGACTCCATAATCTCGGCAATATGGTCAAAGAACTTAGGTAGCTGGCTGATGGTGCCAACAATGCCGATACCATTCATCAGCATCAGTATGGTGTCGAACTTCTCGTTTATGAGCCAGAAGTCTTGCTCTCTTGCATCTTCCACACCTCTAAGCTTCATTGTTTCTACAGCCAAAGGCGAAATGTCGATAGCCACAACCTTCTTTCCCATATCCTGCAAAGCAAGACTATGGCAACCAGCTCCTGCACCAACGTCGAGGATGTTGCCTTTAGCCATAGTTAGTGCCGTCTGCTCCAACTTTGGCATTTCTTCGTATTCACGATACAAGGTGTCGACAGAAATCTCGTCCTCATCAAAATCTGGCGAGAACACACGCAGTCTTCCTGCTACACCATTCTTATAATAGTCGGCTATTGCCATTCCCATAGGGTCTTTTTCTTTCTTCATAGTGCCTGCAAAGTTATGCTGTCTTTTGCTATTTTCTTACTATTTTTTGCAAAGATAATGCAAACGAGCGCAATTAAAGCTTGCTTTCAAATTGCCGAGTGCAGCTTATCTTATGCAAAGATACAAAAAATATCACCATCAACTTAATTTTTCATCCACTTGTTTCTTATAAGGATAAAACAACATTCTAATAAGAATTAAATAACAATATAACAACAATTAAACTATAGGAGATTATTATTATGAAGACTAACGAAAAAGCACAGAAAAGAGTATTCAATCTTGTTATCGTCGACGAATCGGGCAGCATGAGCATCATTCATCGTGAGGCATTGGCTGGAATCAACGAAACCATCACCACATGCCAGCAGATGATGAAGGCACACCCTGATATGGAACAGCGACTAACCTTGATTACTTTCGATAGCGACCACTTCAAGGTTCACTACGACAATGTGAATGCCAACAAGGCTAAGCAACTGACCAAGAGAGACTATCAGCCTGGTGGCGCTACTCCGCTCTATGATGCTATAGGCAAGGGTATTGCGAAGATGAATGCGCAGACCACAGAGGCTGACAACGTGTTGGTGACCATCATCACCGATGGCGAAGAGAATTGTTCACGTGAGTATAACCTGCAGATGGTGAAAAACCTCATAGAGAAGCTGAAGAAGCAGAATTGGACTTTCACTCTTATCGGCACCGACAATCTTGATGTTGAGGGAATGGCTGGAGCTATGGCTATCGACAATCATCTTGCGTTCACCGAAGACGAAGAGTCAACAAAAGCCATGTTCTGTCGTGAGCGTAAGTCGCGCGCAAGATTCAATAAATGCTGTAGCGATGGCGTAGCAATGCCGTCAGCATCTTATTTCGATGAAGAATAATAAAACAAAAAACTTCCCTTCTTATTTCGAGAAGGGAAGTTTTTTTTATTTAAATTTTAATCTAATGATATTCCTGTTGCTTCTAAGATGTCTTTTGAGCTAAGTCCCATAGCTTTCATTTTCTCAGCAATAGCCAATGCTTTTTTTTGCTCGCCTTGTTCAATACCTTGTTCAATACCTTGTTCAATACCTTGTTCAATACCTTGTTCAATACCTTGTTCAATACCTTGTTCAATACCTTGTT
>OQVQ01000290.1_pt1 | contig 24455 bp, 36 predicted proteins | sample 1691491 | NCBI WGS metagenome assembly OQVQ01 (sample SAMN03418252, study PRJEB22391) | human gut metagenome | biome: human-gut; feature: organic feature; material: feces | host: Homo sapiens | place: Tanzania | collected 2013-01
TGAAGTAATTTAGTAAAACAACAAGAAAAGTGTAAAGTAAAACCAGTTAAAGTCAAAGTATTACGTGATACTTGCCCAAGTATCACGTGATACTTTGCAAAGTAATACGTGATACTTGGGCAAGTATCATATGGTAGTCGAAAAAGCTTAATTATCCACTGTCGACTGTATGCTATTGGTGCCTCTAATGGTTAGACGAATTCTGTATGATCTTCCAGCCACAAAGTCTCTGGTGTTTTCAATCAATGTTGGCGCAGAAACAAACTCTTCACCCTTTTTGTTCACCAATGTCACTCTGACATAATAATGGTTGTCTGCCGTTGGCACAGGCACTAAGATTCCCTGACCTATAAATTTCGACCATGCTGCAGGAACCCAATACGCCAAAGGAGTAGTTTCGTCATTATCTTTATGAGTAAAAAGACTTGTTATACCATCAGCAGCATCATCAGTCTTTAGCTCATAGCTATTGTTCATATCTGGTGTGAAAGAGATTGCTCCATTGTTGCTTGAGTTTTCTCTATCTGCAATAACCAAGTTTACCTCAGAAGGCACATTAAGCACCTCAATCTTTTTAACTCCAGAGTTCAAGGCATCCACAGTACCATTATTACCATAGCTTCCTGCTGCAATTTGGAATTTAAGTCGCATAAACTTATGTTTAAAGCTCATAGCAGGGATTTCATATTTATGCAGTCTTTGCTCAAAATATTCTCTACTATATGCTTTCGAATCAGTCGATGATGCCACGCCGTAGATTACATCTTGTGTGCCATTCAAAGGTATTGTAGCAGTAATCTTTGTCGATGAATAGCTAATATTTTCGTCAGCCACTCTTGGATAATAACCATAGAATGCATATTTATGCCAACTACCTGAAGGATACCAACGAGCGTTGTCATCATCCCATGTCAGATTAGTCTTTTCGTTATTTTTATCTATCTTTGCATTAATCTGCACATTGTTTACCCATACAGAGTATTTAAAGCCATCACTACCTTTATTCCAATCGATGGTGATAGTTGATGGATTTATATAGTCGGTAGCCAAACAGAACACACTCATTCCTTTGGCATTAAAAAGTCCATTTTCGTCAGAAGTGATACTTGCTTTAGTAGTTTTGCTGCCCGTAGATAATTGTATCTTTACATCACTATCAGTTACTTCTCGGCTCCATTGGGCTGGAGTAATTCTCTCTATCAAATCATCGTCTGAAGAGCAAGAAACCATAAGTATCGCCCACACCAATGTTAATGGAGCATAAAGTATTTTCATCATAATTCTACCGTTTGTTTTTAGTACGCACTTCTATTATTTTGCAAATTTAAAGTGTTATTTGCAAAACACACTATTTTTATAGCACTTTATAAGTCTATTTAAACTTTGTTAACTCATATCACATTATGTCTCACCCGGACACTAAACATTAAACATTAAACATTAAAGTGACCCCGATGGGATTCAAACCCATGACCTTCAGAACCGGAATCTGAATACCAAAACATTCCACAACACTTGTGTACATAAGCCTTTACACGTATTGCCAAAACTGCGATTACGGCAATTTTTCTGCAATGCGTGCAAAAGGCTTGCTATTACAAGCGTCTCTTCTGTTGAAATATTACTTCTAATATCTGCCTAACCTCTGCGAGTTGTAAGCGCAAATCGTTATAGATAGGATTAAAGGAATGGAGCTGTATGAAGCCACCCTCAAAATCTATATCCGTTATTCGTTTCAAGAGAATACCATCTTTATGCACTATTACAAATTCCTTCTTGCTGTAATTTATCATATTTTGCTTAAAGTAGTACTCTGGACATAAACGGCAGATAACAATATCAGAATCTTGATAAGCTAAAGAAGAGCCATCATCCATAGAGTCGCCACTAATTTCAAAAGCAATATATTTTTCATTATCCTGTTTTACCATCGGAATTGTAGGAAGCTTAGAGATGTAAAAATCATCTGCAAAGCCACTAAGATAACCTGCATAAGCTTTTTGCGGAACTAAAGGGATGGATATTATACTAATCTCATTAGCAATTGTAATATCATTATTAAGCATATCTCCCTTACCTGTTTCTACCCATTCTATATTTAGCTGAGGAAAAGCTAAAGCAATATCCTTCTTGTATTTGTCAGAAATAAGTTTAGGCAAGGCAGCGAATGTAGTTCTTGTGCTCTTTGTTTTAATCAAAAAGAAAGATTGGCTTATTCCCTGTTGCTTACAAAATATACCAAGTCTTTGCTTATAGGTCGTAAGTCCATCCAAATCGCTAGACTTTTGTAACATTTCACCAATACCTGTAAGAAGCCAATCCAAATTAAAGTCGGGATATATAGCATTAATTCGATATTTAATGCTAGCCGAGAATGAATCAACTTCTTTTGGGAATGTATTATAAACACCAGTTGAAGAAATGAAATCAGAACGTTTTATGCCTTTGTATTGTAAATAAGCATTGAAACGCTCTCGTACAGTACTACTATCAGTCTTTGCAGGAGTAGTACCAAACATTTCTCCTTGTCCAGTCGTTATGTAATGAACATTAACCTGTGGAAACTTAGCCACTATCTTCTGTAGACTTCTGCTTGTAACGGTTGATTTAATTCGACTAACGAAACCAACACCTAAGCCGACTGCTTCCTCGAAAGCAGCGTTGGATGTGAAGCCTAAAGCTGCAACTACAGCCTTCATCCTATCATGTGTACTGTTCATAATAATATACGCATTAGGCGCACTTTAATTAAATTAATAATGTGGGCTTATGTTGATAATATAATAAACGTTAATTGAATAACATTTATCTTTTCTTTTCTTGCATTATTGCACTAAAAGTACTACCTTTGCCCATGTTAAAGTTTATAATATTGCAAATATAAGTGTTTTTTCAATAACTTGCAAGAAAATAGCACAAAATTTGCACGAAAGTAAATCATTTTAATGAAAAAAGGATATTTGGAAGACATAATAAGAGCGGTTGAAGTAGGCGATACATTTCAGCGGTATATCGGAGATGTCAACGAACATAGTTATAGAACGGTAGTATCTCGGATAAACAAGAAGGATGGATATAAGCACTATTCCGTTGCTGTCAACAGAGCAGTTGGTGTGTTCTTCATAATAAATAATGGAGAGTTGAAAAATGACAATGAGTAAGATAAAAGAACTTGTTTCTTCTGCATTTCAAGCTGGCAGAATAGATGTTATGATTGAAATGGGAGTACGTGCCGACAAGGTACGTAGAAAAGAAGCAGAGCAATATCTTACCATGAAAGGATTCAAAAAATGCACTCTTGATAAATGGATAAGTGATAGGCTTATAACAGAATATGTAGGTGAGTGTAAAAATTCTCCAAGGCTTTATTCCTTAAGTGAGATTAACGAAGTTGTATTATCCGCAACTATTAAAAATATAATATAGGAGGTAACGATTATGAAGGACAAGACGATGAAGACTGTAGAAGGTCTGAATGAAGAAAAGAAAGATTATGAGTTTCGTTTGCTTGATGCAGATGAGATTGAGTGTCGAGTAGGTCAAGGAGGTAACAACAACGCTACATGGTGTTCCTTGCTACTATACAAGGATGCTCGATGCGACATGAAGAGACTTGATGAGAAGTTTGGCATTTATGGTTGGCAACGCAAGCATGAAATGATAGCTAACAATCTCTATTGCACGGTATCTGTTTATAAAGACGGTATCGGATGGATTTCTAAGCAGGATGTCGGTGTTCCTAGTAACACAGAATCTATTAAGGGTCAGAGTTCAGATGCGTTCAAGAGAGCTTGCTTCTGTCTTGGTGTAGGTCGAGAGCTATACACAGCACCTAAGATTTTTATCCGTCTTGCATTGAATGAATATAATAAGAACGGTAGGCTACAGACAACATTTCGTGTTGGATATATCGACTATACGAACAGAAAGGTATCACAACTGATTATCCAAGACCAAAACAACGTTGTAAGATACTATTACGGCATGACTTCCCAAGAGGTTGACAAATTCTTGCAAAAGAAGGTTGATAATGGTTATTCTGAACCAGCACCACAAGCTAAGGTTGACGAAAGTCTGTTAGAACAAAAAAACTACGCTTATCCGCAGCTTGAACAGGCTCAATTATCGGAGGAGGTTGATAAAATATGGTCTGAATACACAGAACTTCAAGTCCTCGAAGAGTTTGCTATGAAATGCGCCATCCGTAAGATGCAGTTGGCTCATAAAAAAGAGGATTTGTTAGCGATATATAATGCTTATCCTCAGTTCCAACAAAACAAAGAGTTTATGCAGAAACTGACAGAAAACAAGAATAGGTTATGATAAAGTTAAATAAAAGTGGAGTCGAATACATAGACTCCACACATGAATACCTCTACGAGGGGCGAAAGCTGCAAGGTATTACAGGGTTGCTACATAAGTATGTATTCCCAAATATGTATGCCAATGTAAGCGAAAGTGTCTTGATGAATGCAGCGCAAAGAGGTACAATGATTCATGAGGAGGTAGAACTCCTTGCATCAATAGGTATAACACCGAAAGCCAAGAGCGTAAAAGCATTTAAGGCAATGATAGATAGTCTAGGCTATGAAATCGTTGATAGTGAATATGTAATGCGCATAGGTGAAGACCATGCTAGTGCAGCAGACCTTGTTATGCACAAAATAGGCGCACCTGAAGACGAAGTGGAGATATGGGATATTAAGTCGACATATTCCGTGAATAAAGAATATGTACGTTGGCAGAATACGATGTACAAATACGGATTGGAAAAATTGAACCCACGTCTTAAAGTAACAAAGATATGTTGCATGTGGCTTCGTGATGATGAGAAGAGAGGTACTATATGTAAGCTTATTCCTCTAGGAGAGCCAAGACCAATGAGCGATATACTAGAGTTATTCCAATGCGAGAAAGAAGGTAGATTGTTTAACGAAGAAAGCAAGATACCAAGTTTCGTCCTCGAATACGAAGAAGCTCTTATAGATGTACAGGAAAGACTGGCTATCCTTAAGCAAGAAGAACAATTGCTGAAAGAGAAAATCTTTAAGGACATGGAGAATAACAAGCTGTCTTCATACAAGAGTTCTTGCTTCACATATTCTATGATAGGGGCATCAGAAAGGATTTCCTTAGATACAAAGAATTTCGATGCAGACGATGAAGAAACATACGAAAAACTGCTAAAGAAATACAAGAAGGTAACACAAGTAAAGCCTTCCCTAACACTAAGAAGAATTGTTTAATCTAATAAATTATAAAAGTTATGGCAAATACGTACAAAGGTAAGATTGAAGCTATAGAAGGCATTCAGTTTATTCAGAGAGAAGGTAAAGAACCGTTCCAGAAGAGACGCTTGATGTTGGATGTGTCACGATTTGATGGCATGACAGGAGAGAAACGAGAGAAGCATATCATCTTCGATTTCAATGGTAAAAATGCGTTACTTCCCGATTCTTACAAGGTTGGCGATTATGTAGAGGTCGCTTTTGATGTAGAGTCTTGCAAGGCTAACAAGAAAGATGGCACTACAGGGTGGTTTACTAGTGTAAGTGGCTACAAAATTACTGCAATAGGTGTTTATCAGAGCAAGCCTGCAATGCAAGAGGCACAAACACAGGTTCAAACTTCTGCTCCTGTACAGCCAACACCAACACAGGCTCCAGCACAAGCAGCAAGTGATTGTCCATTTTAAGGGATAAGGAATGGTCTACGATTTATTGAATCCGATAGAGCTACAGCAGTTTAAGACAAAAGCGAATTTCTTTGTTGAAAAAGCGAAGAAGAAAGCGGACGAGAGAACGTTGGATAATATGCTTGTTGTTGAGCTGAAAGAGAAACATCCACAAAGAACAATTCAACAGAATAGATATTTGTGGGTAACTATCACTTACGTAGCAATAGAGGAAGGATACCCGAAGGATAATGTTGAGCAATTCTTTAAGGAGGTAAACAGAGATATATTCTTAAGAGAGAAGAAAAACAAGAAGGGAGAGCCATTTAATTATTGGAGGCATATTCCCGAACTCGACAAAGAAGAAATGTCTGTTGCTATAGATAGATGGCTACAACATTGCGCAAGGGATAGAGGGTTGTATATTCCAACGCCCGAAGACCATGCTTATCTACAGTGGTTACATCACGTAGAGAAAGAAGAAGAGTTGAATAAGTCATATTTGTAAATTAAGCGTTAAAACTATTGTTATGTAGTTGTTCCTTGCGAAAGACGCAACTACTTTTAAAAGGCATTCTTTGCTGCTGGATAGCCTTAGAATGCCATTTGGAAGCTTGGCAGAGTGGTTGATTGCACTTCATTGCTAATGAAGCAAACGTGAATAGCGTTTCGTAGGTTCAAATCCTACAGCTTCCGCTAAATGGAAGGAGAGAGGTCTTTGACATTGAGGAATAAATAGATAGTACACTTGTAAAGGAAGTAGCAGATAGCATACTGAATGCGATGACCTGCGAAAAGGACGCAAGCGATACGAAAAATCCAGCTTTATCTGACATTGCCTTACGCTTCGCCTTGCTGACTACTACGGAATGAAGAATTGTCGTAGCAAGAGCGAGGAAACACGAAGCTCACTATATATAATATAGGTGTAAGCGCAATATGCAGTCTGGTGAGCAGGGATAGCTCTGAAAATCCAAAGTGAATGATAACAAGTTCATTGACACAATAAAAGCAATACGTAGTTAAAAAGGTAGAATAGTGTGCATCACACTGGATGGAGGTTCGAGTCCTCTCGTATTGCCCATAACGTTTTTTACTTTTAATTATTGCATATAATTTATTTTTTTATCTCTCTTGGTTCGTGAGAATAGAGAGAGTTTTGTTAGAACAAGTATTTTCATTATAGATATGTTTAAGATAGCACCCCTCCTCTTGTGAAAGCCGAGAGGTGCGAAATCGCAGGGTGGCGCAGAGGTAGCGCATTTGGCTCATAACCAAAGGGTCGGAGGTTCGATTCCTTCCCCTGCAACAAAGGATTAAGATTACGTGTTTATTATTGACGCTCTCTTAGTTGAGAGCCAAATTTGTTTTAGTAGTGTAGACCTTTTGCTTGTGAAAGCAAGAAGTTCTGATGGTTAAAATTGTAAATTGTTCATGCAGTCTTGCTTGTGAGAGTAGGACTGTTTTTCACAGAAACTCATTTTGATATTATATATTTTTTATCGATGTCATTGTATTAAAGGATTAATTTTATGCAGCTCAGTCTGTGAAGATAGAGCTGTTTCAGTAATTTTTAGTTATTCATTTGTTGAGAGGTGGTAGGGAACATTCCCTCCTCCTCTCTTAAAAAAGAAGAAAATGAAATCAAAACAGCATATTAAAATTGAAAAGCGAAACATTGAGAAGCTTAAAGCTCTTGATTGTATTCGCAGAATAGAGGAAGATAAAACAGGTAATATTACCTGCTATCTTCATCCAGAAAGCACTTGTGGCTTACCAATAGCCAAGGAAGGAGAATATCTAGTGCAGTTTGAGACAAACATGTGGCAGCGTTTTGGCGCAATAGCATATTTGGCTCTAGTGTCTAACCCATCTGACGAAAGACGAAGATGATAGTTAGAGTGATGCAATAGCGCATTATAGTTAGGCTATTCAAGCGAGGATAGTGTTCTCTTCGGAGAGCGTTGTTTACATTATGTAACAACAAATCAATTAACATTTAGTATTAATTAAAACTACGGTGTAAGGACACCGTGCAGGTGCGAATCCTGCCTGATGGAACATGGTTATTCAGATAATTATGACTCTAACGATTCTTTGAGCAGAAACTGTGAGAATGTACTTAGGTTAAGAGATTTGGCGTAGAACAGATGCCTACAATGCACACCGCAGAGAACGTCTTTCACCTTCGATAAATCGGAGGTCGTTTTTTATGATAGTGCCATTCGTGGTAAGACATTCAGCGGAGGAGGTTATACTCCTTCGCTGTTTTATTTGAAAGTCAGTACCTTAAATATTCCCTACGGAGTGCTCCGTATAATAGAGGTCAAGTTGCAGCGTGGGAGCTGCAGAAATGTGCAAGCACGGAAATCGTTCCTGAAGTTTGGCTGATAAATCCCTTCCGTGCCACTATTGAAAAGTTAGGAAACGTAGCCTCCATTTATATTGAAAATGTGTAGAAAACCAACAGAAAAAGGATATATTCGCATAGGTGTGAATAAGAAAAACAAGATGGAGCACATCCTTGTTTGGGAAAAATATTTTGGGAAAATTCCAGATGGCTATCAAATACATCATATTGATGGAAATAAAACAAACAATGATATAAAAAATCTTCAGCTTGTTACACCGCTTGAACATAAGCGCATACATGAAGGTTGCAAACTTGTTATTGGGGAATGGTACAAACCTTGTGTTGGATGCGGTGAATATAAACCTTGCACTCCTGAATATTGGTATTATTCGAGAGGGTGGATAAGCGGAAAGCTTTGCAAGAAATGCTATATTAAGAAATCTCTTGAAACAAGAAAAAAGTTAATAGCAAAAGGATGGAAGCGCAAGGATTACGAAAAAATCAAGAGAGAAGAAGCAAAGCGAAAGCAATACACACAAGTAAAGTTGTTTTAATCATAAAACGAGTACACAAAGATTGTTCGTTCTGCATAGAAGAGTTTGGCGAGTTCGGGGCGATGCTATATAGTGTTAACACTTCGTTCCATTAATGGGAATACGTAGCCTTCTTTTGTGAGAAAGTTGTAGCAGTTCTTCATACTGTGCCTATCGCTGTCGGGTGGTGTTCTCTTGGGCAAGGAACAGACAATGGGAATACCAAAAGGTCTCGGAGTCATCCGTCAGCAATTGGAGTTGTTGTTATGAGCAAGGAGAGTCATACTACTTTGCAAACTTGGAGCAGCGAGTGTGGATGTGTTTTTGTCGCTGTGTACCGAGTCCCTGGGAAAGTTCCTACACGAGCGAGGTTCGAGTCCTCGCAACTCCACAATGAAAGATTATTTTATTATTTTGTATCTGTTTGTTATTTTGTTAGCCACGATGGCGGTAGTTCCTTTTTGGTGCTGTCGCCATCTACTTTCAAAGTTAAAACTAATTTAATTATTATAGTATGAAATGTATTAAAGCTAATTGGTACGAAACCAAAATTAAGTATGAGAAAACCTTTGAAGATGGGAACGAACACAAGGTGTTAGAAACTTATGTTGTAGCTGCGCTGTCTTGCATGGAGGCAGAGACCAAAATCATAGAGAATATGAAGCCGTTCCTTGGTGGTGAGTATAAGGTAACGAGCGCAGGAGAAGCTAAGTATCAAGAGATTTTCATGTGTGATGATAACGAAGGCGAAAAGTTCTATAAAGCGAAGGTTGCCTTTATCACCATTGATGAGAAGACCGAGAAAGAGAAGCTTACCAATGTACTTTATCTCGTTCAAGCAGACTCTCTTCCTGCTGCATTGAAGAATATACAAGACGAATTTGGCTCAACAGGATTAGATTATACAATCGTTGGTCTTAATGAGACTAAGATTATTGACGTATTGCCGAGCGATTAGATATAAAAATGATAAAAAGAAAAGACCATCGATTCCCATACCTTTGGGAAATGAAGAACACAAAGTTCTTGAAGAACAAAGGAAAAGTAATGAGTTGTTTTTGTTGTGGGGGGGGGCAGTTCGTTTGGCTACGCATTAGCTGGATATGATGTAATTGCTTGCAACGAAATTGATACACGAGTAATGAAGATGTATCTAAAAAACCATAGTGTCAAATATTCTTTTAATTGCGATATTCGTGATTTGAGCGAAATTATAGACAAAGGGAATTCTACTTTGAAAGATGAATTATATAATCTTGACATATTAGATGCAAGTTTTCCTTGTTCCACATTCAGCATCGCTGGCGACAGAGAAAAAGCATGGGGAAAGAAAAAGAAATTTAGAGAAGGACAAAAAACGCAGGTCTTAGACGATTTGGCATTTTATTCTATAGCGTTAGCAAAGAAGCTTCAGCCGAAGGTCGTTGTCTTTGAGAATGTCAAAGGATTGCTGATTGGCAAAGCGATAGAATATGTTCGTGAGATTTATAAACAAATGGACGAGGCAGGCTATATACTTCAACATTGGCTATTAAATGCGAAGAATATGGGTGTTCCCCAGAAAAGAGAAAGAGTATTCTTTATAGGATTAAGAAAAGACCTGTGTGATAAATTTCTTTATAACAAAGACCTGTTTACGAGAGTCCCATATATAGATATGAACTTTAATGAAACAGAAATACTTTTAGAGGAATTTGCTGATTATAATGGTAGAGAGATACCTCAAGGAGTTTTAAAATATTGGAAAGAAAGAACAGAAAAAGATAAGAGTATAGGTGATATTGTAATGCGGAAAGATAATAGATTGTCTATGTTTAACAACATGCTCTTAAGAAAAGGTGATGTTTGCAATACTATTTCAGCAATGGAAGATAGACTGATATATTATGACTATCCAAAGTATATGTCGGCACATGATACTATTTTGGCTTCTTCTTTTCCAATAGATTATAATTTTGATGGCATGAAACCTTGGTTTGCATGTGGTATGTGTGTGCCACCTGTGATGATGGCGAATGTAGCAGAAAGGATTTGGGAACATTGGTTGTCTAAATTAATTTAATTATGGCATTTAAGAAACGTTCTAAAAGGAGTAATAGCGAGTATATGACTTGGGTTCGCAAGTTGGATAAGGTAATGTCTATATATATTCGCATGCGAGATTCACAGGAGTATAATCATAGATACTTTCGTTGTATCAGTTGTGGCAGAATATTGCCTATAGACCAAGCCGATTGTGGGCACTTCTTAAGTCGTAGGCATATGAGCACAAGGTTTGATGCAAGAAATATGAATGCGGAATGTAGGGCGTGTAATAGGTTCAGTTCCGACCACTTGATAGGATATAGGCGAAACCTTATATTACGTCTTGGCAGAAACGCTTTTGCAGAGAAATACCCAAACAAGCCTTTGGTGATGGATATTGTCAAGCAGCTTGGAACGCAAACGGTTGACTTGTTAGAAATACTCTCTAGACAAACAAAGAAATGGTCTGTATCTGAGCTTCAAGCCATGTATATTAAATATGGCGAGAAGATAATGGAAATGCGTAAAGGTTAATTACAAGCAAGTAAAATCATATTAATTATGAAGTTTAAACTAAGACCATACCAAGAAGAAGCAAGCAAAAGAGCTGTTGAGTTTTTTTTGGATAAAAAGAAGACTTGGAATGCTTTTGAATGCTTGCCGACAGGTGGAGGAAAGAGTATTATTATAGCAGATATTGCAGCACGGCTGCAAGAAAAGGTTATTGTTTTCTCACCAACAAAAGAAATCTTAGAGCAAAATTATAAAAAGTATTGCTCTTATGGATTTAACAATGCATCTATCTATTCTGCAAGTTTTAATTCACGAGAAATCTCTGACGTTACTTTTGCAACAATAGGTAGTGTAAAAGGGCATCCTGAGTTGTTTAAGGAATTCAAATACTGCATTGTTGACGAATGCCATCTTGTGCGTCCCGATGAGGGTATGTATAAGACATTCTTCGACCAACTGAAATGTAAAGTTCTTGGGCTTACGGCAACACCGTATAGGCTATATTCCTATCAAAACTATGGTTGTATCTTGAAATTCTTATCAAGAACGAGAGATAAGATTTTTAAGGAGATGATTTACTATGTACAGATAGAAGATATGGTAAAAAACGGATTCTTGGCAAAGGTAAACTATTATTCGTGCAAGCCTCCTCAATGGTGCGAAGACAATTTGCAATTGAATTCAACTTGTCGAGACTATACAGATAAAAGTGTTCAGCAAGAATATGAGCGTGTTAATATATACGATTGGCTTGTGCAAATAGTCAACAGGCTCTTGCATCCAAAAGTTGGTGGAGAGCGAAAAGGGATATTAGTATTCACACGCTTTGTTAAAGAAGCTATTAGGTTAGCGAATACTATTCCTTGTTGCGAAATGGTATGTGGAGATACTCCACCTAAAGAACGTGATGCTATCATTCAAAGATTTAAGAGTGGGCAGACGAAAGTCTTAGTTAACTCACAAGTGTTAACAGTTGGCTTTGATTATCCAGCCTTAGATACTGTAGTGATGGCTCGCCCAACACGTTCCTTGGCGCAATATTATCAAATTGTAGGTAGAACAATTCGACCTTACGAGGGTAAGCAACCTTGGTTTGTAGATATATGCGGAACGTATGATAACTTTGGAGATGTCGGAAATCTTAGGATTGTAGACCAAAATGGGCGTGGTAAATGGGTCGTTATGAGTGGAGATAAACAATTAACTAATATATTATTTTAATATGAACTTAACACTTAACGAGAAAGCTTATAACTTAACAGCAGATGAGCTTGCAGCTTATGTGCGATTAGCATTCAGAACAAACACCAAAGGGTATGTTAGCGGAACACGCAAGGAGTTAGCAGAGAAAGCCCTAATGTCAGTTCCAAGACTTAAAAAGGCAATAGAAGGTCTTTTTGAGAAACAGTTCGTGTCATTGAATAATGATAAGCTCTATATCTTGGGGCATAATGAAATTATATCTCATTCCGAAGGGGAACAACCAATTGAAACACCCAAGGCAGAAAAACCTATCGCACTAACGGTTTCTAATGTTGCTGATAATACGGATGAAATAAAAAGGGTGTGCGAGTATTACAACCGAGTTATTGCGGGCAAAGGAATGGCGCAGATAAAGAGTCTCACATCTAAGAGAAAGCAATATGTCAACGCTCGCATTCATCAATACGGTATAGATGCCGTATACCAGGTGATAAATAACGCAGCAGCTTCATTATTCCTCAATGGTAAGAAGAAAGACTTCATAGCAGATTTTGAGTGGATTATGCGACCTAATAATTTTATTAAAGTTCTAGAAGGCAAATATGGAAACAGACAAGCAAATACAGAAAGTAAAGAAAACGAATATTATTCAACCTCCACAGACTTGTTACGTAGACTCAACAGTCAAAGGGAAGCAACAGATAATAAGTGAATATAAGAGCTTTGAAAACATGATGCTTGTATACTCACCAGCTAATGTTGGTAGTATATCTATGCAAAATGCGATACAAGGGAATTCGCCATCATTATCGGATATAGATGTAGCCTTTGGTAAAGGTAGTGCGTTAACATGGCTTGTAATGTGGATAACAGAAGTTTATGCTACATGTGGTTTCATTGGGGAGGTGAGCGAAAAGATGAGAATAAACGCTGCAAAAATTATATTGAGCGAGTATTCTAATCTTCGTATAGAAGAAGTAGTAGTATTCTTTCAGCGTTTTATGGCAGGCAAATATAAGTCTTTCTACAAGAAGCCTAATCTGCAAGTTATAACATCATCAATATTTTCATTCCTACAAGAGAGAGAATGTGCCTTTGCAGAAAAAAATGAAGAAAGCAAAGACAAAGCTGTACCTTTTGAAGAGTGGAAGAAGAAATTTGAAGCCGAGGGTTTTGAAACGATATTAGGAGATGTAAAAACAAAGGGTTCAGAAGCAGTTTATCTACTTTCTCCAAAGTATAAAACGGCTAATATGATATTTCATAACACCATGAATGCTGACTTTCAGACATTAAATAAATATCGAGATAAATTTATTGAGGTCTATAAAGAAGACCCTTACGAATATATGATTAAGTTAAATAAAAAATAAGAGATATGACAAAACAGGATATTGTGAAATCAATCGTTCAGAACGTTTACAAAGCGGATGGAACGAGGTATAAAAAAGAAGAGATAAATGAAATCTTAAATTATGCCATAAACATAATGAAGCATTCCCTTCGCAACAGGGAAAAGGTTGTTATCCGTAGCTTTGGCGCATTTGTTGTTCGTCACAAGCTTTCAAAAGCGATTGTAAATAATCATACTGGCGAACGCTTAATGACAAGAGAGAGAGACCATATACATTTTACGATGTCAAAAGATTTTGCCCTAAACCCAATAGAATAATGGATATTAAAGAAGTAGAACAATTAATAAGCCTCTGTCACGAAGATGTTGCAGAGGTAAGCAAAAAAGCAGAGGTATTTACTTTAGTGGAATATATCGTAGGTCTAAGGAAATTCTCTGGCAGAGCGGAAAAGAATGGTAGAGTAAAAGAGAATTTCGTTGGAACGTTAGAAGATAAGCTTGCAATTTTTAGCATCCATCTTCTTTCTATGGCTAATGCTTACAATATGGATTTGCACGCTCTGACGATAGATAAGAAACTATGCAGATGCTTCAATTATGAAGACCTTATCAAAGGAATGCTGAAGGTTGTAATGAGCCAGTATAATATTCATAAAAAGATTATTGTGTTATTGGGTATGCTCTTCTGCTATTGTCTAAGAGCTAATATCGACATAGTGTATTATATCAAGAAGAGATTGGAGATTGGAGGTGCTTATGGAAGAAATGTTTGCAACGGCACTTGCTAAAGTGCAGAATTATCAAAAGGCTGTTTCTGATAATATAAACTCATTCCTTATTGTCGTAAGGCACGACAGCTATTATGGGCACTACATGGAGGTAGAGATAAGGACGGATAATAATAAGTACTTCTTTTCCACGTTACATTGCGTCTATCAAGAAGACTACGACAGGATAGTGGAAGAATTAAAGAGAATATTAAATAAACAGGAGGACGAAGATGATGAATAAGAAAGTATTGTTTGTAGAGCTGAAGGACATAACTACTATTCCTTCAGGCAAAGAACACCGAGAAGATTATCTCGATTACAAAGTGAAGTATGACTTTGTTAAAAAGCTTTGCGAGAATGAAGAATTAATACGTGTGAATATCTTAGAATATGATAAAGAAGCTTACCTATGGGGATTACCCGAAGAGCAAGAGCAACTAGTAAACCTTGTTGGTTTTGCTCTTGCGTCAGGCGCACAGAAAGCTACAGTAGGTTTTGTATCACAGAAAGATGTAGAAGACGCTTTTGCTCATGCTGCTCAAAAGACAAAGGAAGTAGGAATACTCCACAACAGGAAAGATTGGCTTATCATTGGCAATGAAGCTATAGCAAAGAAATTTGATGTTGATAGTATATCATTAGAAACGTTTATAAATGGAGCTGATAGAACTTCTGCGGATGATGCGAGAGGAGAAACGGAAGAGTAAAACGAAGCCCGAAGTATTCCTTTTAACAACGATACAGGCGAGGTATGGGAAAGACCCACTTCCTGAGTTGAGAGAGTTATGGAGAAAAGGTGTAGTGAAAAGCTGCCATACTTTAAACCACCTTGCCTTTATGTTAATAGACGGAGGATAACAACAAATGAAATTTCAAATTAATAGAATAGAAAAAGTCATAGACGGTCATCACAACTTTGAACATTGTTCGATTGTCGTTAGCAACTTGGAACAATTCAGGAAAAGTATAAAGGCTGACGAAGTATTTCTTGTCTATGAAATAATAACCTAAATGATGAAAGATATAGAAATAGAAAAGAAACTACGCAACCTTATTGATAGGATGAAGTGGATAAGAGAGACAAAATCTCTATTATCTAAAGAGGAGCTTGGTATGTCAGTACCATTAGTAGAAGACCTTACACAAGTAGGGAATATATATGATTTGTTTATGACCTACCAAAATGGAAAGAAGTTTAGACAGGTTAGAAAGCAATTCATTTTTGTCATTCTCTTTCTTTGCTCGCCTTGTTCCTTGGGAGGAGCTAAAATGCGAAGAGGATTAAGAGAGAAGATAGCAAGGGTGTTAAGATGCACAAGCTCTAATGTAAGCCATGATTACAAGAACGTTAGCTTTTATTATTACACCTATAAGGGTTTTCGTAATGAAGTCAACATGGTGTTAGAAAGATTGATAAGCGACTTGAAACTGAAAAAGGAAGAAGATTAGTCATCTTCTTCCTTTTTTTCTTCCTTTGCGCCAGTAGCCTTCATGATGGCTTTCAAAGTCTTTTCGATATTGAAGCCTTCGTTAGTATGTGTTTCCCAATAATCAGGGTCTACATACCGCATAGCCTTTTCATATTCCTCTTTGTCAAGAGTTGCCTTTGAGCCATCTTGGAATACAACAAGATAATTACCAGTACCATCTTGACCGATACGGAGAACCAAACTAAGGTTTATCCACATTTTCTTTTTTTTGCTGTATACGAACATATTTTTTAGCTTTAGTTTAACGGAACAAAGATAACTTTGATTATTAAAAATCTAAAAATAAAAGCTGTTTTATAATTCACTATTTCTGTTTATGGTAATTATTTGTGTACCTTTGTAACAAAAAAACAGAGATATGCAGAGATTTACAGAGATTTATTATGATGATGCGTTACGTTTCGCACAATATATTCAAGCAACAGAAGGTGGTGATATTGAATTGGTAAGGGAAGACTCGGTAGGTTTTCCTATGCCAGCTAAGAATCGTGTTTTTGGCGACATGGTAGATTGCCTTAAGATAAGGAATATAGAGATAGCCTTCTTGGAGAGCAGAAAGAATCCAAATTCCGACAAAAAGCATAAGAACAGGAGTCTGTATAGATACATCATTGGTCAGCGCATTCGTGAGGTTAGAGAACTTAGCGGAATGAGCTTAGAAGACCTTTCTGCAAAAACCGACATACAAGCCAACAACCTTCGCAACATTGAAAGTGGACGATTGAGCATTAATACCGATATGCTATGCTTAATTGCAAATGCGTTAGATGCTCATGTTACTATTGTAAGGAACATGTGAGTCAATATTTTGTCTACAATTTTACAACTAATTAACACAAAAATATACTAAGTGTTAATCAAAAAGGTATAACTTTGCACATTATGAAGAATCCAAAATTTAAGGTCGGACAAGAGGTATATTGTCAAAGCGATTGGTTTGCTGGTGCATATATACCCGAAAAGTTTGTTATCCGTAAAATAGAAGTTGCGGTAATAAACGAAGAAGAAGTCTTGCTATATTATGTAAAGCATAGGCGCATACCTATTGACGAACGTATGCTTTTTGCAACAGAAGAAGAAGCACATCTAACCGAAGTGGATAGATTTAACCAAGACACAAAAAATGAATTAGAGAAGCTTGCTGTGCTGATGCAAGAAGTAAATCTTAATGATACACAACTATTAATAGGAGAAAGTGACCGAATAGATACATCACATAAATATAAAAAAGGTGATATTGTATACGGACATATGGATGGGCAGGTATACGAGTATAAGCCCGAAAAATTCTATATAACAGAAGCTGATGTTATCATGGAGAAAGGACAAGAAGTAAATGTATATAAGGTGAAAGGACATGGCAATAGACAAGCCATTGAAGATTACCTTTATCCAACATATCAAGAAGCACTCATAGCCGACATTATACGATTTAGAGCAAAGTTCAAAGGCGCATTGGGTTCTATAACGTCTCGTGCAACATCGTTAGGCATAGAATCGAAAGTGCAAGCAAAGTTACTAGAACTAAGACCATATAGGCTTTTAGGACTTAACGAAAGCAAAAACGATTAAACAAAAGTTAATAAAGTAATATTTATCTTTAATTTTCTTGCAACATTGCAAAATTATAACTATCTTTGCAAATGTAAAATAGAAATAAATTTAGTAAGGTGAGACACACCATAACAACTGTATACTATTATGAAGATGATTACTGACAAGCAGAAGAAGTTCATTAACGACCTCAAAGGTGTTATAACAGAGAATGGCGAAAACGCTATTGATAAGTTAGATTTGAATAAGTTTACTTGTTATGATGCATCTAAGCTGATTAAGGGCTTAATTGGCTTAAGAGATTGCTATAAGGCTATTTCGAGAGGTATAAAGGTAACTCACACGGTATTTTGTGAAGACTCGTTAGATGCGGTTTTCGACACTATCGAAAAGTATAAGTAATATAGCAACTTATAAAATTTCACTTTTTTAGAAACTTGAATTACTAACATAGAACAACCTTGCGAGGGTAATTAAAATAAGCTATCTTTGTAGGGTGTTCATTGAAATATTGAATAATATGAATTACAAGGACATTAAGACCCAAGAAGAGTTTGACAAGGCGAAAGCTGAGTACAAGGCAAAGAATCCTGCATTGAAAGATGCTAAGCCTGTAGAGTGTTTAAACTTATTGCTAAGAAAAGAGTTTGCTTTGCAGATTTTAGAAGGCGTTAAGAAAATAGAGTTTAGAGCTTTCTCAGAGCATTATTGCAGTAGGCTGATAGATAGCGATGTAGACAATTGGATGCAAGAGCACATTGACGATGAAGAAGCAATGTATTTTGCTAACCATGTACGCCCTGTTAAGAAAATCCATTTTCACAATTATAATAACAGTTGGTCGATGGATGTAGAATGTGTTCGTAACGATTATGTGGCAGTTACAAACAAGGATGTAAAATTCTTGAATGAAGTTTTCGATTGTCACGAATTAGACGACATGTTGAAAGACTTCAACAAGCGTAAAGAACAGAACAGACCATTTTTCTTTTACTTCGCTTTGGGTAAAGTCCTTGATAAACAAGGATTGTAAAGCGTAGTGCATCTTTTAGAAGTCTGCGCTTACAAGATAGCGTTAGTTAATATGTGAGCGAGGACTTCTAATAATTGTTACTATGGCAGTTACAAGAGAAATTTACACCGTAGGTAGTAACGGTAAAAACAAGGCTTATGCAGGCTATGCAAAGTTTGGTGCTAACGGTGAATATCTCGGTAGTGGTGGTGGTAGAACCAAAAGTGGCAGACCTGTTGGTGCAGGTCGTTCACAGTTGAGGAATACTATTAGTACTGCAGGTTTACGAGGCGCATCAAGAAATCCCGCAATGAGAGGTTAACCGTTAAAAGTTTGGGGCAGAGGATTAATTTCCTTTGCCCTTTTTAATTTTAATAAAAATGTTAGAACGAGCAAAAGAGATAATTGGTGACATAGCAAAAGAAACTGATAGCATCATCCTATTTCATTCATTGAGTGGTAAGGACTCTATAACGATGCTTGACTTGTGCTATGGAAAGTTTAAGCGGATAGTATGCGTTTATATGTATGTAGTGCCAAATCTGACGCACATACAGAGGTATTATGTGTATGCGAAAAAGAAATATCCGAAGATAGAGTTTATACAAGTTCCTCATTATGGCTATTACAGCATGATAAAGACAGGCTTTATGGGTATTAAGAAGAACGAAAAACAAAGATTGTGGACTCTGGCAGATATAACGGAAAAGTTAAGGGAGAAGTTAGGCATACAATGGGCATGTTATGGCTTCAAACAATCAGATTCCTTAAACAGAAGACTAATGCTCCGTTCTTATGATGGCGAAGGAAAATTATCAATTTCATGGAAGTCTAAGAAGTTCTATCCTTTGTCTACGTATAAGAACAAAGATATATTGGAATATATTAATAGAGAACATCTAATATCCCCAGAGACTTATGGTGGAATAGGACAAAGCTGTGGATGCGACATTACATCGTTAGACTATCAGCTATATCTAAAAGCCAATTATCCCGAAGACTTGGATAAGATATATAAGATATTCCCACAAGCAAGAATAATATTAATGCAAAAACAAAAAGAAGATGAAGAAAGGAAGTGTAACAAAGACCATTAAGAGGTCGCAGATAAATCTAAACCCATATAATCCAAAGATACATTCGGATGCCGATATTAAGCTACAAAAGGCAAATATCAAAAAGGTTGGATTCCTTGGTGGTATACAATGGAACGAGACAACAGGCAACCTTATAGACGGACATAAGCGTGTGATGAGCTATGACCTTATCAAAGGCTATGATGGGTCGGCAGAAAAAGACTACGACATAAAGGTTGAAGCCGTAGAATTCGATGAGAAAACCGAAAAGGAACAGCTTCTCTTCATGGCTAAATCACAAGACCCTATCGACTACAATAAGGTTGCACAGAATTTTAGCTTAGACGAGATAGATTTTAAAGCAGCTGGTTTCACAGAAGAAGATACGGAACAAATTAAACTCCTTCAGGAGAGCCTCGAAGAAACATTGCAGAGCGCAGAGATAGAAGATTTTGGTCTTGACTTTATTCAACAACCCAAGGAGGAACAAACACCCAAGCCTGTTACAGAGCTTATTGGAGATAGCAGAACAATTGCTGAAATCCAAAAGGCACTGGATGAAAAGCCTAAGATGACAAAAGAAGAAGTGAAGGAACAGAAAAAGCATTGTGACGATGTAGCTAACAATAGACAGGAAGAGATGGATACATTCGTCTTTGTAGACTTTGAGAGCGTAGAACTTAAAGAAACCTTTTGTGAATTGTTAGGGCTTGTGCCATCGTCATCCATGCGTGTCAACGGCATTGATGTTCTTAACGCTATTAGTTAATATTAATAGGTATTATTCAAAGATAATATTTAATTAAAGTTAATGATATAATATTTCTCATTAATTTTCTTGCATTGTTAGAAATAAAGTTGTATCTTTGCAGATGTAAAATAGAAACAATAATTGCTATTGAATAGCCGAGTGGCACTCGTAAAACTGTAACAAAGATTATGACTACAACATTATTTTCACCGAAAGAAAAAATGCAAGTTGCCAACATCATGCTTTCTCAACTTGGAGGTTTTATGTTCATAAAGATGACAGGCTCTAAGTTAGAAAAAATATACGAGCGTGATTATAAGATTGTCATACGCTTAAAGGTTGGTCGCAACGGACACCGCATCAATAGATTAGAAATGGCATACGATGAGACACAAGACCTTTACGAGCTTAGTTTCATTCGTAACGCTAAGGGTGTTGACAAAGTGGTGAAAGAGTACACTGAAGTATATTCAGATATGCTTTCTTATTTATTTGAGAGTGTAACAGGCTTAAGAACTTCGATAATTTAAATGACTATGGACTATGTAACAGCAAAAGAAATAGTAGAAAAGAACAAAGACTACATTTCACAAGTAGAAGGCTTAAAAGAGGCTTTAGATTGTGTTTTTCTATCCAAGGCTAAAGCACAGGTCGAAGAAATTACAAAGGGCATATTGGATTGCAATTATGGCGAGTTAGAAGACGATGTCTATAATGTATTAGCTAAATATGCGAGCATCCCTTTTATTATCAATTACAAGCGTGAGAAAGAATACGACTTGGATGATAAAGAGATTGATTACTTGGTTAGTTTAATGAACAATGAGTAATCACTGCAACAGTTTTCAACAAGTAAAGAAAAAGCTATGGCACAACTATATAAAATGTTAGATGGTTTCCGCATCATTTCTGTTCAACCAAGAAACAAGAAGAAATTCTCCTTAGAAAAAGTGCAAGAAATGATAGGCGGATATGTCGAGATTGTATATCTGAACGGTGATGACATATTGCTATGTGATGAAGAAGGACGACTAAAGTCGCTACCAACAAATAGCATGGCTACCGAAAAAGCAAAAGCAATGGGCTTCAAAGGGGATGTCCTGGTTGGTGATGTTCTATTCCTAAAAGATAATGAGTTCTAAGTATGAAAAAGATAACAAGAAAAGAAGCTGCCGATTATTTAGGCACATCTACACAGACTATATCTAACTGGGTGAGCCGAGGGGTGATAAATGCGGTGAAAGCAGGTAAGCAAATCTATATAGACGAAAAAGAGCTTAAAAAGATAGCACCACAATACAAAATTATCATAGCAAAAGAAGAAGGTGTGGCTATGAAAGAAAAGGAGCTGGATGCTAAAATAATTGAGCTTGAAACATCTATAAGAGAAGTTAAAGAGCAATGTCTACATCTAAACGCTCTTAACAAGAGATATATCTGCGGTAGTATATGCGAGTTGTTCAAAGGATTCGTTCCTATGAATGAAAGAGATACTAATATCATCTGTAGGTATCTTAGAAGCGAGTCCGTACAAAGCATAGCTGATTGTTATGGTCTCTCCACGAACAGAGTGTTGCAGATTATAGGAAAGGGACTGTATGATTTTTCTCAGAAGGTGACTGATATAAATATCATCGCAAAAGAGGTTGAATATTTGCGAAAGGAAAATAAAGCGCTTGAAGCAGCTGTTGCCGTGCAAAGAGGTAAAGAAATAGATAATGCGCCATTCCTAAAATTCTCCGAAAGGATAATTGACCAAAAAAGCCTTTCTTTAAAGACTATAAAACGCTTGCGTTTTTCAGGCATAGAAACTATTGGGCAATTAGTCCAACATGAGAGAAAGGATATAATGGATATTCCCAAGATTGGAGCAAAGAGCATGTCAGAGATAGAAGATATGCTCAAGGATATGAATCTCACCTGGGGAATGAAAGATGCTAAGGCTTATGAAAAAGGCAAGCTCGCAGAAGATGCCAAGACTCCAAACATGCCTGAATTCATAAGCAAAATTTCTAGCTATATTACAGAAAGAGAAAGTGCTAGAAGAGAAGAAGTTATTAAAGAAGATAAGATAAAGCAACTTATCCTTAACGCACAACTTGTAATAGGAGGGTAAAAATGGGTCGTAAGCGAGAGAAGCCACTTGTCATAAGGAATAATCCAATAGACTTGGCGAATAAGGTAATAGATAGTGTTAGAGAACATTCCTCAAGTTGTATCGTAATGATGTCACTAGGTAAGGATTCTATTGTCACATTGGATTTGCTATATAGTAAGTTTGACCGCATTGTTTGTATATACATGTATTTCGTTAAAGATTTGGAGCATATTAACCGATGGATTAAGTGGCTTTTAATTCGATACCCCAAAATAGAATTTGAACAAATACCACATTGGAATACTACATACAATCTTCGTTGGGGGATATATTGTGTTGCCAATCCCAAGGTGAGAGTACTTAATCTATCAATGGTTGTTAAGCAATTAAAGCAAAGACTAGGGATAGATTATGTATTCTTTGGAATGAAAAAAGCCGATTCCATGAACAGAAGTTTGATGTTAAAATCTTACGAGGCAGAAAACTATATCCATGGTGGCAATTGTTATCCTTTGGCAGATTTTACACAAAAGCAAATTATACAATTTATGAAACATCGCCATCTGCCAAAACCTATAATGTATTCAAAAGCGTTGTATAGTGATAAAGCAGAAATAGGGAATGCTTCGGGGAGGGCACTGAAAAAGTCCCCATTTTTAATGACCAAAACGGAAAATGCTTACGATTTATAACTTCTCCTTCTACAAATCGCCTTAGTAAGGCTATGTTAGACAGAAAAAGAAGGGTAAAACTACGATTTCTCCGCCATTAACTTTCAATCTGAAAGTGGATTTTACTTTTTCAGTGCCTTCTGCTTCGGGAGGTCTATCTTTAGACTTAGATTGCTTCGTGTGGTTGCGAGAGAATGCACCTGAAGATTTAGAACGCATTTATAAAGTATTTCCACAGAGTAGAGTAATATTGTATAATTACGATAATAGAAAGAAAAATTCATTAATGTAGTAAAGTGAAAACAGATTCCTTTATTAGTCAGTGACTTTCAAAGGAGTTATCTATCTTTGCTAAAAAAAGATAAATATGGCAGATAGAGGATATAGGGGCAGACCTCAAAGAGGCGAAAGAGCGGATAGGCAAATCAATGCAGGGCATAGTAGAGCATTAGATGTAGCCTTGGCAAGAACAGAAGCTCGGATAAGAAATCTTAAAGAAGAGCGCATTTATGCTTTTGATGAGAATGGAAAGGAATTGGCACATTCTACTACTGGAACATCTAAAAACACGTTCCTGCCAAGAGGTAATTATAAAGATGCGATATTAACACACAATCATCCTCAAGCGTGGATGAACGGAAAAGGATTAGGTGAGCGTGTCGGTACAACTTTTTCTGCCGAAGATTTAATTCTTGCAGCTGTAAATGACGCTAAAGAGATAAGGGCTGTAACTCGCGGTGGGTATACTTTCTCTATAAAGAGACCAAAAAATGGATGGAGGATTAGTAAGGAAGACGTCCCTACAATTAGAAAAAAGTACGAAAGAAAGAAATTGCAAGCTTTTCTAAAATACGACATAGCAAAAGAAAATAGAGGAGAACGTCAATATAGAGAATCTGAAACAAGATTTAAATATCCTTTTGATGACAAATACGAAAAGCAATTCTATGAGAGAAATAACATAAACGCATTTCACCAAGCAATGAAAGAGTTATCCAAGGAATATGGCTTTGGCTACACAAGAAAAAGAACACATTCTTAGTTTTAATTAACGTAGATTTGTGGAAAGTTAATAGTTAAAATTATATTTTTGCAAAAACTTAGGAATATGAAGAAAAAAGAAACATTAAATGATGAGGATTTTATTCTCAATGAAGAAAGCATAAATCCTCCTTCTTATGATGAGCTTAAAAAAAAGAAATAAAAGATAAGGGGAATATTCTGCGAAAGGTATTCTCCTTGTCTTTTTTTATTATTTCACTATCAAACAAATGTGAGTATTAGTTTGTATAATTATTGTTTATACTTAATATTACTTAGTATCTTTGTCGAAATAAAATGGTAGAGATATGACAAAACCAAGAGACTATTTTACAGG
>OQVQ01000291.1_pt1 | contig 24430 bp, 21 predicted proteins | sample 1691491 | NCBI WGS metagenome assembly OQVQ01 (sample SAMN03418252, study PRJEB22391) | human gut metagenome | biome: human-gut; feature: organic feature; material: feces | host: Homo sapiens | place: Tanzania | collected 2013-01
CCATCGACGGCGTGAAGTGCATCGGTGCCAACGGCCTCGCCGAGGACAACCTCCACTGGATCACCAACAACCGCGTCCAGGCGCTGGTCAAGTTCACATTCTAGTTTTTGACAGGTCCGGTCTTGGACGAGACATCTAAACCATTCGATGATATGAAGAAGATAATCCCAATGATGGCATCGCTTGTCGTATTGTCCATGTTCTCTTTACCTTCTGACGCTCAGAACCATTTGGTCAAGCTCACAAATCATCTGGAACCATACGGTTTTTTCAGGACGAGCGCTATCTTTGACGCCCGTCAGTCCAAGACCGACACCGATGACTTGTTTTACTATCTTCCTTATGACAAGGAGAACAACCTTGAGGGCAAGGACATCTGGTTCAACCCGTCCTTCAAGCTCTCCGCTGTCACGACCCGCGTCGGATTCGACCTTAAGGGTTTCCAGTACGGGTCCTTCAATGTCACGGGCAAGCTGGAGGCTGATTTCTATCTCTTCAATGAGAGTACAGCCTCCTTGCGGCTCCGTCAGGCGTATCTCGATCTCAACTGGTCAGGCTTGGGACGGGTTGTGAACTCGGCTGTCCTCAGGGTGGGGCAGGCCTGGCATCCGATGGCCGCCGACATGCCTGACGTGTTCTCCCTCAACACCGGCGCCCCGTTCGGGCCGTTCAGCCGTACCCCGCAGGTGAAACTGGACTACAGATTGAGTGACGCACTCTCCCTGACCGGGGCTGCCATCTGGCAGATGCAGTACGTTTCCGCCGGCCCTAACGGTGCCAAAGCCGACTACATCAAGGACGCCTGCACCCCGGAATTATTCCTGGGCCTGAACTACAAGAAGGACAATCTCCTCCTGAGGGCGGGCGTGAACATGCTCTCCATCAAGCCGAGGGCAAACAATGGCTCTGTCAAGGTTGACGACCGCATCACCACCTTCACTCCGTTCCTCTACGGACAGTACAAGAGCGGCCTGTTCTCCGCCAAGGTGAAGACAGTCTTCGCCGAGGCCGGCGAACACGTCAACCTCAACGGCGGCTACGGAATCTCAGGAATGAAGTCTGACGGGGCAAGTTATGAATATACCCCTACCCGCAACTCTTCGACTTGGGCGAGCTTCATGTACGGCAAGAAGACCCAGTGGATTCTCTTTGCGGGCTATGTGAAGAATTTCGGAACGAAAGACGATCTCTACGGTGCCAAGGACGGCTACGCTCCTGCCGCCAACCTCTATTTCAGCAAGAACAGCTTCTCGAACATGAACCAGATGTGGAGGCTCACCCCTACCGTGATCCACAACATCGGCAAGTTCGCGATCGGTCTTGAATATGAACTCACAAGCGTGCAGTACGGTGACTACAAGACAATTGATGGCGTGAAGTACATAGGCGCCAACGGTCTTGCCGAGGACAACCTCCACTGGATCACCAACAACCGTATTCAGGCCCTTGTCAAATTCACTTTCTAGTTTGGTTTAATGAGTCGAGGCTGTCGGCCTTGACAGGAGATGATGATATGAAAAGAACACTCACAACGCTTGCTCTGGCTTTGTCCATGTCGCTCTTATCTTTACCGTCTGACGCCCAAAGTCACTTGGTAAAACTCACCAATCATCTTGAGCCGTATGGCTTCTTCCGCACAAGCGCGGCGTTTGACGCCCGCGAGGTCAAGACCGACTCCGAAGACTTGTTCTATTACCTGCCTTACGACAGCGAGATCAACGGTGACGGCTACGACATCTGGTACAACCCTTCATTGAAGTTGTCGGCTCTGACGACCCGTCTGGGCTTCAATCTTACAGGGCTTCAGTACGGAGCCTTGAAAGTGACGGGCAGGCTGGAGACGGATTTTCATCTGTTGAACAAGGGGGCGGTGTCTCTTCACTTGAGAGAGGCTTACCTGAATTTCGGGTGGAATGATCTCGGCAAGGTTGTCGGCTCTGTCGATCTCAAGGTCGGACACGCATGGCATCCGATGTCCCTTGACATGCCTTGCACGATAGGCTACGAGGCCGGCTCTCCGTTCAATCCGTATGCCAGAAGCCCTCAGCTGACGGCAAGTGTCTCTTTCCTCAGACACTTTTCTTTCACGGCCGGAGCCTTGTACCCGATGGAGTTCATGCCGACCGGGCCGCAGGGGCCTTCCGCTAATTATGTGAAATACGGCCTTATACCAGAGCTTTATGCGGGTCTGGCATTCTCAACCGAGCATTTCACGGCAAAGGCCGGAGTCGATTTCCTGAGTCTTAAACCACGCTGGCGCACCCTTGCCGACACCTATTACTATTACAAGGGAACCACCGTGAAGGACCGCGTCTCGATGATCAGTCCGATGTGCTACGCGGAATATTCAAAAGGCACTTTCAAGGTCAACGCAAAGGCTGTCCTCGCTTCGGGAGGAGATCATCTGCGACTTCTGGGAGGCTATGCCCTTTATGACAGAAGTGACCCTTTGAACTATAAGTACACCCCGCTGCGTTCACTTACGGCCTTTGTGTCCACGTCCTACGGCGACCAATGGCAGTTCATGTTCATGGCTGGAGGCATGATGGCGCTCGGTACTTCCCATGACCTTCTTACGGATTATGAGACGAACAATGTGGTTCCGGACAACATCTACTACTTCGATGGCGGTTTCAAGAATGTGCGCGACGTTGTGCGTGTCGCTCCGGCAGTGGCTCTCAATCTGGACAGATTGACTGTCGCCCTTGAGTACAATGGCTCCTGTGTATGGTATGGTGACATCAATTCCCTGAGTTCAAGGGGAGTCGCTGTCAACAATATTCATAACGTCATAAGCCACCGCGTCTTGGGAGTGGTCAAGTACTCGTTCTAGAAAAGGGTGTGTGAATATTCCGTCAAAATTTTCTTGCCGTTTAGAATATTTTTCCGATATTTGTCGCGTAGAACAGATAGAATGAGAAGTTTTAATCATATCCACCATCATCACCTTAGTCAGAAACGGAGGTGAGTTTGTCGTGGGTATCTGTTTATGAGGGATATTTAAGTCAAGGCTCGCTTCCGTTTTGGTAGCGGGTCTTTTTTTTTATAAAACGAACGACAAATGTTAAGAATCGCAATTCAGGCCAAAGGCCGGTTAAGTGAAGAAAGCCTCTTGCTGTTGCGGGAGGCGGGTATCGAGGTGGATGACACCAAACGGAAATTCCTGTCTCAGTCCAGCAGTTTCCCGGTGGAGATTCTCTATCTGCGGGATGATGACATCCCTCAGGCTGTGGCTCAAGACGTCGCGGATCTGGGAATCGTTGGCTACAACGAGGTCTGCGAGAGGGAAGAGTCGGTGGAGATAGTGGATCGTCTGGGATTTGGTGGCTGCCGGATCTCACTTGCCGTTCCAAAGGCTGATGAGTATTCCGGATTGGAATATTTCAACGGCAAGCGGATTGCCACATCTTATCCGAACATCTTGGGCAAATTCTTGAAAGAGAAAGGAATAGATGCAAAGATTAATGTGATCACAGGCTCTGTTGAGATCGCTCCGACCGTCGGTATGAGCGACGCGATCTTCGACATTGTGTCTTCCGGCGGGACACTTGTGAGCAACGGGCTCAAGGAAGTTGAGAAAGTAGTGTTCTCGGAGGCTGTGCTGATTTCGGGAGGGAATCTTTCGGAGGAGAAAGCCAAACTTTTGGAGCAGATAAAGTTCCGATTCAACGCGGTCCGTGACAGTAGAGGCAAGAAATACCTTTTGATGAACATCCCGAACGGCAGGATAGAGGATGCGATACGGATAGTTCCGGCGATGAGAAGTCCTACGGTGCTGCCGCTTGCGCAGAGCGGTTGGTCGTCTCTTCATTCGGTTGTGGATGAGAGCGTTCTTTGGGAGAAGATAGAAAGTCTTAAGGAGATAGGGGCGGAAGGGATTCTTGTGCTCTCGGTTGAGAAGATGGTTTTGTAATTTTGCATATTTATTCATTGCTCTTATGCGTAATTCAGATTGTCCGGTCACTGAGCTTGTCGAAATGACCCCGATATACAATAACCCTCCTCGCGCCGAATGGCCAAAGTTGACAGCAAGAGCCGCCGAAAGTGATTCCGACATAGAATCCAGCGTCCGAACCACTCTTGAATATGTCAGAACAAAAGGTGATCAAGCACTTCTTGATCTTGAGTCGCGCTATGACGGAACGACTTTCGTATCTGCCGAAGCCTTGAAAGTCAGTAAAAAAGAGAGCGATGATGCCGCCGCTTCTGTTCCGCGGGAATTGAAAGATGCCCTCGCCCAGGCATATTCAAACATCATGAAGTTCCATGAGGCACAGATGCCGCAAGCCGTTAAGGTCGAGACTTCCGCCGGTGTTACCTGCTACCAGAAAGCCGTTCCCATCCGTAGGGTTGGGCTGTATATTCCAGGAGGACGCGCGCCTTTGTTTTCGACGGTTCTCATGCTGGCGGTTCCGGCTCAGGTGGCTGGCTGTCCGGAAATAGTCCTATGTACCCCTCCCGACAAGGACGGGAAGGCGAATCCGGTCATTATCTATGCGGCTTCGGTCTGCGGAGTCAGGAATATATTCAAAATCGGTGGGGCACAGGCAATCGCGGCGATGGCTTACGGAACGGAGACGCTTGCCAAATGTGACAAGATTTTCGGCCCGGGAAACCGTTATGTGATGAAAGCCAAGCAGATGGTCGGGTTGTCGGTTGCGGCCATCGACATGCCGGCCGGGCCGTCTGAGGTCATGGTGCTGGCTGATGAGACCGCCGATCCGGAGTTCGTCGCAGCGGACTTCCTTTCACAATCGGAACATGGTTCTGACAGCCAGTCGATGCTGGTCTGTACCTCGGAAACGATTGCAAAATCCGTGGAGGAGGCCGTGACGAGGCAGACAGAAAGGTTGAGCCGAGGAGAAATCGTTGCGAAAGCATTGGAACACAGCCGGATGATAGTCATGCCAAGTCGTGGGGACATCATCGATTTTGTCAATGAATATGCCCCCGAGCATCTCATTATCTCCATGCGTGATCCTTGGAGCGTGGCTGATAGGGTCGTGGCCGCCGGAAGCATATTCATCGGAAATTATTCTCCGGAAAGCGCGGGGGACTACGCCTCCGGCACGAACCACACGCTTCCGACAAGTGGTTGGGCTCATTCGTTCAGCGGGTTGAATCTGGATGCGTTCATGAGGAAGATGACGATTCAGGAGATATCCCGCGAGGGTTTGTCCGGCCTTGGGGACACAATCCGTACCATGGCTTTGGCCGAAGGGCTTGACGCGCATGCCGCCGCTGTAGAGGTCAGGCTTCGCGGTGATGTCGGTTCGACAGGCTCACCAACCGGTCCGGTCACAGAGCTTGTCGAAGTGTCGAGGCGATTGTCAGGTTTGAAAGATGATTTACTATGAAGATAGAAGACGTTCTTAAACTAGCAAGGCCGAACATCTTAGGCCTTGAAGCATATTCGACTGCGAGGGACGACTGCGGCTCGAACCGGCCGGAAATATTCCTTGATGCCAACGAAAACCCCTACAACAATGGCATCAACCGCTACCCGGATCCGCACCAGAAAGCGTTGAAGTCCAGAATCTCGGAAATAAAAGGGATCGCTGCGGGCAGCTTGTTCCTCGGCAACGGGAGCGACGAGGCGATTGACCTTGTTTACCGTGTGTTCTGCGTACCGGGAGCAAGCAATGCCGTGTCCATCGCCCCGAGCTACGGAATGTATGAGGTTGCGGCCGCGATGAACGACGTGGAGTTCAGAAAAGTCCAGCTGAGGCCGGATTTCTCCATGGACACAGAGGCGATGCTTGCCGCCACGGACTCCAAGACAAGGCTGATGTTCATCTGCTCGCCGAACAACCCGACCGGAAACTCTTTCCCGGCGGAACAGATCGAGGAGTTTCTTGAAAGGTTCGGCGGCGTGGTTGTGCTGGATGAGGCCTACATCGACTTTTCGGTCAGGCCTTCGCTGGCATCTTTGGTCATGAGATACCCCAATCTGATTGTGCTTCAGACGCTTTCAAAGGCTTGGGGCATGGCAGGACTCAGGATCGGACTGGCTGTCGCCGATCCGGCCGTGATCTCGTTGATGTCCAAGGTCAAGTACCCATACAATATCAATGTGGTCGCTCAGAAAATGGCGTTGATGAAGCTGGACGAGGCTGCCAAAGACAAGGCGGTGGCTGAGATTGTGGGACAGAGGTTCCGGTTGGAAAAGGAACTCCGCAAGTGTCCGGAGGTCAAGGGAATATATTCAAGTGACGCTAATTTTCTGTTGGTGCGGTTTGACAATCCGGATGAGGTTTACGGGAGGCTGCTTGCCGGAGGGGTCATCGTGCGGAACCGCTCCAAGGTCCCGGGTTGCGAAGGGTGCCTTCGCATCACTGTCGGCACTCCGGCCGAGAATGACAGGCTGCTGCGGCTGCTTGCCTCACCGGTCACTGAGCCTGTCGAAGTGGCCTTAAGGTGCCAGGGCATAGAGAAGCTTGGTGAAAGGCATGTAAGAATTGTTCGCGATACCAAAGAGACAAAAATTACCCTTGAATTGGATCTGGATTCTATGGGGAGTGGTCGCATCTCAACAGGTCTCCATTTCTTCGACCACATGCTTGAGCAGATCCCGAACCACGGAGGCGTGGCGCTAGCCATAGAAGCCAAAGGAGACCTGCAGGTCGATGAGCATCACACGATCGAGGATGTCGGAATTGTCCTCGGAGAGGCGATCAACGCCGCTCTCGGCTCGAAACTCGGCATAGCCCGCTACGGCTTCGTCCTCCCGATGGACGACTGCGACGCCGCCGTCCTGATGGATTTCGGAGGGCGGATTGATTTCAAATGGAACGCGGAGTTCAAACGTGAGAAGGTCGGCGATGTCCCGACCGAGATGTTCAGCCATTTCTTCCAGTCTGTCTGCGCCGGAGCGAAATGCAACCTGCACATCCGGGCCGAGGGCGGGAACGAGCACCACAAGGCCGAGGCGATCTTCAAGGCATTCGCCAGAGCTTTGAGAATGGCGGTGGCGCGGACGCCGTTCCCTTACGAACTCCCATCAAGCAAAGGCGTGTTATGATCGCGATAATTGACTATAAGGCCGGCAACATACGCTCGGTCGAGAATGCCTTGCGAAGGCTTGGCGCTGAATATCTCCTGACAGCCAATCCCGAGACCATCCGGCGCGCCGACCATGTGATCCTGCCCGGGGTGGGGGAGGCCTCCTCAGCGATGGCTTCTTTGGAGGAGACGGGACTTGTCCCTGTCATCAAGTCCTTGACCCAGCCTGTTCTAGGAATATGCGTGGGTGTGCAGTTGATGTGTTCTTTCAGCGAAGAAGGCGGTGTGGAATGTATGGGAATATTCAAATCCAAAGTCACCCGCTTCCCTGAAACTCCGGAAGTGAAGATACCTCACACCGGCTGGAACACCATATCGGGGCTTCGCGGCCCGCTTTTCAGGAATATTCCCGAAGACTCGTTTGTCTATTATGTGCACTCGTACTGCCCTGAGATATTCACTGATCAGACTGTCGCCGTGACTGAATATGCCGGTGTCCGTTTCAGCGGTGCGCTCCAGCGTGACAATTTCTTCGGGACGCAGTTCCATCCGGAGAAAAGCGGTACGGTCGGAGCGGAGATATTAAAGAATTTTATAGAATTATAGTTTGTTGGCAAAACTTGTGAATGACATGTGATTGCCTGTTTGTGAAAGTTGAGTTATGAGAAATTTTAACATAATCCCGGCCATAGACATAATCGGAGGCCGGTGCGTGCGTCTCACTCAGGGGGACTATGCGAAAGAGAAGGTATATTCGGACACCCCTGTCGAGATGGCGAAAAGTTTTGAGCGTGCCGGCGCGACGAGGCTGCATCTTGTTGATCTGGAAGGTGCAAAGGCCGCTTGTCCGAAGAACCTGGATGTGCTAAGGAATATAACCAATGCGACCTGTCTGAAGGTGGAGTTCGGCGGCGGGGTGAAGTCGGAGGAGTCTTTGAACGCTGTTCTGGATGCCGGGGCTGAATATGTCATCTGCGGAAGCGTGGCCTTTACCGAACCGGACATATTCAAGAAATGGCTTGGCCGCTATGGGGAAAAAATCATCCTTGGGTTGGATTTGAAGAATGGTTTGGTCGCGACGCACGGTTGGAAGGAGACTGTCCCGATGTCAGCCGTGCAGGCTTTGGAGTCTTTTGAAGGACTTGTGCGTCAGGCTATTGTGACGGAAGTTTCGAGGGACGGGATGTTACAGGGCGTGAATCTGGAGTTCTATGCCGGCCTTCAGCAACAGTTTCCGGACGTGGAGATCATCGTGAGCGGGGGAGTGTCCAGCTACGAGGATCTGGAGGAATTGGGAAGGTCCGGGCTTCGCTCGGCCATTGTCGGCAAGGCTATCTATGAGGGACGGGTCAGACTTGAGGATTTGTTTAGGTAATATGCTGGCGAAGAGGATTATACCTTGCCTGGACGTGAAGGACGGGCAGGTGGTGAAGGGAATCAATTTCGAGGGTTTGCGTGAGGTGGGCAATCCTGTGGAGATGGGGGCGTTTTACTCCGCGCAGGGGGCTGACGAACTCGTCTATCTGGACATCAGCGCGTCTTCGGAAGGACGGAAGACTTTCACTGGTCTGGTTTCCCGGATAGCGGAACGGATTGACATTCCGTTCACTGTGGGCGGAGGAATATCTTCGTTCGAGGATGCTGCCAGACTTCTGGACGCTGGAGCGGACAAGATCACGGTCAACACGGCGGCTGTGCTTCACCCGGAGATCATCACCCGGATCGCATCACGCTACGGCTCCCAGTTTGTTGTCGTGGCGATTGACGCGAGGACGGTCGCTTCTATGGCCGCTGAGCCTGTCGAAGCTACATCCCTGTACGGCAATGCTTACTGGCAGGTAATGACCCACGGCGGTAAGACGCCGACCGACAAGGAGTTATATTTCTGGGCCAAAGAAGTCCAGAACCTCGGCGCCGGTGAGATCCTCTTCACCTCCATGGATCACGACGGAACCCGGAACGGCTATGCCGTACAAGCATATTCCCATCTTGCTGAGGAACTTACCATCCCTGTGATAGCCTCCGGTGGCGCCGGAAGCGTCACCGACATCGAGGATGTCCTGACCACCGGCCGTGCCGACGCCGCCCTCGCCGCGAGCATATTCCACTACGGCGAAATCTCCATCCCCGAATTGAAAAGAACCCTCCGCTCCCACGGAGTGAATGTAAGAATATAAAAGGAACTTTATGAATATGATTGATTTTAAGACTCTTAATGTCGGTGCGGACGGACTCGTGCCGGCCATCGTCCAGGACCGGAACACCCTTCAGGTCCTGATGCTCGGCTACATGAATGCCGAGGCTCTGGAAAAGACCCAGACAAGCGGCCTGGTGACATTCTTCAGCCGTTCCCGCCAGACCCTATGGACGAAAGGGGAGACCAGCGGCAATTTCCTGCATCTGGTCTCAATTGCACCTGATTGCGATTCGGACACACTTCTTGTCCGCGCCATTCCTGACGGGCCGGTCTGCCACAAAGGTACGAAAACCTGTTGGGGAGACGCGGTACCGGCAAGCACGGGCTTCATCCGCGAGCTTGAAGGTGTGATCAAAGGCCGTCACGAGCAGATGCCGGAGAAGTCCTACACCACGTCACTGTTCAAGGCAGGGACTCCGAGAATGGCACAGAAAGTCGGCGAGGAGGCCGTCGAGACCGTCATCGAGGCCGTGAAAGGGGATGATGAAAGGATGATCTACGAAGCCTCCGACCTTGTCTATCACCTTCTTGTCCTTCTTGTCAGCAAAGGCTACGGCATCGCCGATCTCGAAAAGGAACTTGAGAAGAGGCATAAGTAGTCGGCCATAATGTTGTTTTTCACAAAACAGAATGCGAACTTAGCGAGTTGTTAGTGTAATACCGTTTTTCAGATGAGTTCAGACAGAATATTCATTTTTGACACCACTTTGCGTGATGGCGAGCAGGTGCCTGGGTGCCAACTCAACACTGTGGAGAAAATCCAGGTGGCAAAGGCCCTTGAAGAGTTGGGAGTAGATGTCATTGAGGCGGGTTTCCCTGTTTCCAGTCCCGGGGATTTCAATTCGGTCGTGGAGATTTCCAAGGCCGTCACCTGGCCGACGATCTGTGCGTTGACACGTGCCGTGGGGAAAGACATCGATGTGGCAGCGGAAGCCCTTAAATATGCCAAGCACAAGAGGATACACACAGGGATCGGGACTTCCGACTCCCACATAAAGTACAAGTTCAATTCCACCCGGGAGGAGATTCTTGAACGGGCCGTCAGGGCTGTGAAATATGCCAAGAAATATGTCGAGGATGTGGAATTCTACGCTGAGGACGCCGGGCGTACGGACAATGAGTACCTTGCCAGAGTGGTCGAGGCGGCCATCAAGGCCGGGGCCACGGTCGTGAATATTCCTGACACGACTGGCTACTGCCTTCCTTCCGAGTATGCGGCTAAGATCAAGTATCTTGTTGACAATGTGGACGGGATTGACAAGGCTGTCATCTCGACCCATTGCCACAACGACCTTGGTATGGCCACCGCCAACACCATGTCCGGCCTTCTTGCCGGCGCCCGCCAGTGCGAGGTGACAGTCAATGGCGTGGGCGAGCGTGCCGGCAACACGGCCTTGGAGGAGATCGCCATGATCATCAAGAGCCACAGCGACATCCCTCTCGTGACCAACATCAACACGACCAGAATCACTCCGGTGAGCCGGATGGTCTCGAATCTTATGAATATGCCGGTTCAGGCGAACAAGGCCATCGTCGGGCGCAACGCCTTCGCGCACTCCTCAGGCATCCATCAGGACGGAGTCCTCAAGAACGTCAGCACCTACGAGATCATCGACCCCAAGGATGTGGGAATAGACGACAACGACATCGTGCTTACGGCCAGAAGCGGCCACGCTGCCCTTAAATACCGTTTGGAAGTGCTTGGAATCAAGATGGAAGGCCAGAGACTTGACGCTTTCTACGATGAGTTCCTCAAACTGGCCGACAAGAAGAAGCAGGTCAGCGACGATGATCTCCTTGTGCTTGCCGGAGCCGACAGGGCTGAGGACCATCACGTCAAGCTTGAGTACCTCCAGGTGACCAGCGGCAAGGGTCTGAGACCTATCGCAAGTGTCGGCCTTGACATCGCCGGTGAGAAATTCGAGGCCGCATCCAGAGGCAACGGCCCGGTTGACGCGGCGATCAACGCCCTCAAGATCATCATCAGGCGTCAGATGGTCATCAAGGAGTTCACCATACAGAACATCACCAAAGGCTCCGATGATGTGGGCAAGGTCCACATGCAGGTCGAACATGACGGCCATGTGTATTATGGCTTCGGGGCCGACACCGACATCGTCACCGCGTCTGTGGAGGCGTTTATTGACTGCATAAACAAATTCAGGGGATGAACACACTTTTCGACAAGATTTGGGACAGCCACATCGTGTCCGTCATCGATGGAGGACCCACGCAGCTCTACATCGACAGGCTTTACTGTCACGAAGTGACCAGCCCTCAGGCATTTGAGGGCATAAGGAAGCGTGGCTGCGGTATTCTGCGCCCGGAGAGAATAATATGTATGCCTGACCACGACATTCCGACGGAAGGGACTGCTTTCGCGGATGATGTATGCCGTCGTCAGGTGGAGACTTTGGAACGGAACGCGGCTGAATTCGGTTTGGTCCATTATCCGATGATGAGTCCGGACAACGGTATTGTCCACGTTGTCGGCCCGGAGAAAGGACTTTCGTTGCCTGGAATGACAATCGTCTGCGGAGACTCGCACACATCCACCCACGGAGCTGTCGGAGCTGTCGCTTTCGGAATAGGCACGAGCGAGGTCGAGATGGTGCTTGCCACCCAGTGCATCCTTCAGCAGAAACCGCGCTCGATGAGGATAAGGGTAGAGGGAGAACTCGGTAAAGGCGTGAGCGCCAAGGATGTGGCCCTCTATCTTATGATGAGGTTGACTACTTCAGGTGCCACCGGGTACTTTATTGAATATGCCGGCTCGGCAATCCGCGGCCTCTCGATGGAAGGCCGTCTGACACTCTGCAACCTGTCGATCGAGATGGGAGCCCGCGGAGGTTTCGTGGCTCCTGACGAGACCACTTTCGCCTACCTGAAAGGCCGTGAGTTCTCACCTAAGGGGAAAGACTGGGACAAGGCGGTTGAATATTGGAGAACCCTTCGCAGCGGAGACGACGCTGTCTTTGACAAGGAATATGTGTTCGACGCCGCGGACATCAGTCCAATGATCACTTACGGAACGAATCCGGGCATGGGTATGCCGGTTGACGGTACCATCCCGTCTGACACGGCTCAGCGTGCGTTGGACTATATGGGCTTCTCCGCCGGAGAAAGGCTTCTTGGGTGCAAGATCGATTATGTGTTTCTCGGAGCCTGCACCAACGGCAGGATTGAGGACTTCCGTGCCTTCGCCTCGGTCGTTAAAGGCCGCAGGAAGGCGGATGGGGTCACGGCCTGGCTCGTGCCTGGTTCGTGGGCCGTCAGACGTCAGATTGAGGAAGAAGGACTTGACAGGATTCTTGCGGATGCCGGATTCGAGATCCGCCAGCCTGGCTGTTCGGCCTGTCTTGCGATGAACGCGGACAAGATCCCGGCCGGAAAATATGCCGTTTCCACAAGCAACCGTAATTTCGAGGGGCGGCAGGGCCCGGGCGCGCGGACGATGCTTGCAAGTCCTTTGACTGCCGCCGCCGCTGCGGTGACAGGGTGTATCACTGATCCAAGAAAATTGCTATGAAACAGAAATTCAACATAATAGAGAGCAGCTGCATTCCTCTTCCGATAGAGAATGTGGACACTGACCAGATCATTCCGGCCCGTTTCCTCAAAGCTACGACAAGGGATGAGAAGTTCTTCGGAGATAACCTTTTCCGTGACTGGAGGTACGCTCCGGACGGAAGCATGATAAAGGACTTCGTGCTAAATGATCCTCGCTACAGCGGGTGCATCCTCGTGGCCGGAGCCAATTTCGGCTCGGGATCAAGCCGTGAGCATGCCGCGTGGGCTATCGCCGGCTACGGGTTCAGGGCTGTGGTGTCAAGTTCGTTCGCCGACATCCACCGCAACAATGAACTCAACAGTTTCGTGCTGCCGGTCCAGGTCAGCCCGGATTTCCTTAAAAAGATTTTCTCCGCTATCTCGGCGGATCCCACGGCAAGACTCCGCATAGACCTCCCGTCTCAGGAAGTGACCCTTTTGTCTGACGGAAGTTCAGAGCGTTTCGAGATAAGTGCCTACAAGAAGTATTGCTTCGAGAACGCTCTTGATGACATAGATTATCTGCTTGAACATAAAGACAAGATTGAAGAATATGAAACTGAACATAGCAAAATTGCCCGGTGACGGTGTCGGCCCGGAGGTGGTGGAACAGGCCGTGAAGGTCATTGATGCGGTCTGCCGGCGTTTCGGACACGAGGTCAAGTACAGATCCGCGCTTGTCGGAGCCTGCGCGATAGACGCTTGCGGCTCCGCCTTCCCTGATGAGACCCTGAAAGTGTGTCTTGACAGTGACGCGGTTCTGTTCGGGGCCGTCGGGGATCCGAAATATGACAACGATCCCACATCCAAGGTTCGTCCCGAACAGGGACTCCTTGCGATGAGGCGTGAATTGGGACTTTATGCCAACATCAGGCCTGTGGAAACCTTTCCGAGCCTGCTGGATCGTTCACCTCTCAGGCCGGAGATAGCCTCAGGCGCGGATTTCGTCTGTGTCAGGGAACTTACAGGCGGTATGTATTTCGGAGAGAAAGGCCGTTTGGACGGCGGCGACACAGCGTACGACACCAACATCTACCACCGCTATGAGGTTGAGCGGATCCTGCGTAAGGCATATTCATTGGCGATGCTTCGCCGTAAGCATCTGACGGTGGTGGACAAGGCGAATGTGCTGGAGTCTTCGAGGCTCTGGAGGCAGGTGGCTCAGGAGGTGGCTCCTGAATATCCGGAAGTTCAGACTGACTATATGTACGTTGACAACGCTGCCATGAAACTGATCACCGGCCCGCGCTTCTTCGATGTACTCGTCACCGAGAACACTTTCGGGGACATCCTGACCGATGAGGCCAGCTGCATCTCAGGATCGATGGGGTTGCTTGCGTCGGCCTCGCTTGGAGAACATACCGGTGTCTATGAACCGATCCACGGCTCCTATCCCCAGGCCGCGGGACGTGATGTGGCCAATCCCCTTGCCACAATCCTTTCAGCCGCGATGATGTTTGAGTACGCTTTCGGGCTGAAGCGCGAGGGCGCGGCGATCCGCAAAGCTGTCGGTGAGAGCATTGACCGTGGTTTCGTCACCGAGGACCTGGCTTCCTTCGGAGCGCGTCCTTTGGGTACGTCAGAGGTGGGTGACAAGGTCGCGGAGTTGATAGAGAACGATAATTAATGTATTGATATGAACGAACTTGACTGGGGAAGCCTCGGCTTCCATTACAGAAAGACAAACGCCATTGTCTTCAGCCTCTACCGCGACGGGCAATGGTCTGAACCCCAACTTACCGACGATTTCGATTTCCATTTCAACGCTTTCGCCGGGGTGTTTCACTATGGTAATTCCTGCTTTGAGGGGCTTAAGGCTTTCCGTGGCAGGGACGGAAAGGTCCGCCTTTTCAGGCCGGACGAGAACGCCAGACGTCTCCGGCGCAGTGCCGACCGTCTTTCGATGGCCGCTCCTTCCGAGGAACTGTTCCTGAAAATGTGCGAGATGTGTGTGAAAGCCAATCAGGATTTTCTCCCTCCGTACGGACATAATGCGTCCATGTACCTGCGTCCTGTGCTCGAAGGCATTGACCCGCAGCTGAGCATCTGCTCCTCAAGCGAGGTTCTGTTTTCGGTCATGTGTGCTCCTGTCAGCACGTATGCCAAGGCTGGGGTGCTTACGCCGGTGACCGCTGTCATCTCGCGTGACTACGATAGGGCCGCTCCTGACGGTACCGGCTCCTACAAGATAGGAGCTAACTACGCGATGTCTCTTTATCCTTACAATCTGGCTCATTCTCAGGGTTATACGGAACTGCTGTTCCTCGACCCCGCCACCAAGACGAGGATTGACGAGTTCGGATCCTCCAACTTCATCGGCATAAAGGGCGACACCTATGTGACCCCGCTATCCGGCAGTGTTCTGCCTTCAATCACGAACAAGTCTCTCCGCACCATCGCTGAGGATCTCGGAATGAAGGTGGAGGTAAGGCCGATTCCGGTAGAGGAGCTTGCCGATTTCGATGAGGTCAACGCCTGCGGCACAGCGGTGGTTATCACCCCCATCCGCTCTATCGACGACAAGCCTCTTCTGGAGGGCTCCGAGGTTTCACGCACCTATGTAATGCCTTCCGGAACGGAGTGTGGTAGAAAAAGCCGCGCCCTTTATGATCGCATCCGTGGCATCCAGGACGGCATAGAGGAGGATCCGCACGGTTGGTGCGTTGAGGTATAGCCGATCGCTGGACTTGCCGAAGCGCCGACACGTGATTCTTCACGAAGGTTTCTTGCAAATCATAAAATCAAATCTTAAATTTGCAAGAAAACTGTAGTGGCGTGATATTAAGAACAATGAAGCAGAAAGCCGTAGCGCTTTCGCTGAAAGCGATCCGCGCGGTTTCATCTCGACTTATCCAGACAAAACCATCATCGATGAGGTTCAAAGAGTTCCGTCCTTGCTCTCCTATCTTCAGACACACAGCGATGATGTAGGAGGTGACGGAATGTACATTCTCACAGGTTCTCAGAATCTGCAACTTATGGAAGCCGTGGATCAATCGCTGGCCGGTCGGGTAGGATTGCTCCACCTCCTTCCTTTTTCAAGGCAAGAGATGAAAGACGGTGGTATCTTTCCTGAATCCACAGATGCGAAACTGCTTAACGGGTGCTATCCGCGTCTGTACGATAAAGGTATTTCGCCAACCGATTATTATCCGAACTACATCAATACGTATGTCGAGCGTGATGTGAGAAACGTCAAAGACATCACCGACCTCGGCAAATTCACCAGATTTCTTAAACTTTGCGCGGCAAGAACCGGACAGCTTCTGAACAAGTCTTCACTGGCAAATGATTGCGGAATATCTGTGCCCACAGTTGACTCCTGGCTCTCAATTCTGGAATCAAGCTATATCATATTCCTTCTTAAGCCAGACCATAAAAATTATTCAAAGCGCCTGGTGAAGACTCCGAAACTGTACTTCTATGACACGGGACTCGCCGCTTCTCTTCTTGAGATAAAAACTGAGACCCAAATGAACACTCATTATCTTAGGGGGAATCTCTTTGAGAATATGGTTGTGACAGACTTTATCAAAAATGATTTCAATAAAGGAATAATAGAGCCTTCGGTTTCTTTTTGGAGAGACAGTGCCGGCAATGAAGTGGACCTGATCTACAGAGATAGTGACAAAGAGGACGCGTTTGAGATAAAGTCAGCGGAGACATTCAATGAATCGTTCCTGGATGGACTGAAATACTGGTCAAAATATTCAGGAGCCAAGCCCTCGCAATTGCACGTAGTCTATGGTGGTACCACTCCAATGGCCAGATCCGAGGCAAGCGTGGAAGTGTTCAGATAAAAACAAAAGGGGGACTATATGCCCGTTGACTAACTTTCATCATTGGGAGTTCTGGTCTGTTGGCTATCTTTTTCCGTATCGCACCAACGTCCGGATGATCGCGGGCAGCCGATAATTGTGTTTTTTAACGGCATATAGTGCCTTTAAGATTAACAAGGCACATAGCGCGGCTCCGAGGCTTCGCAGCCTATTCCATAATATGCCAAAAACACTCAGGTGCGCTAACATATTCGCACCTGGAAGAGTAACATATTGTTCGTCAAGCCGATGATGTTTCAGGTGCGCATGGTTTCTCGCACCTGGAAGTTCGGAACACCAATAGAACGCCCTGTACCGCGGGCATCGACTCCTAGGTGTGCGAATACACTCGCACCTAAAATGTTAAGTCGATAGTAATCAGATGGTTGATGTTTCAGGTGCGCATAGTTTTTCATACCTGGAAGAATGGTCTCCAATTGTTTTGCAAGACAGGAAATGTACGGAATCAGTATCGTCCCGCAAAAGCCACTTGCGGACAGTCAAGATTTTACAAAATGCTTTCAGCCACATAATGTTCCTATGCCCACAGAGGTCTGATCGGGCTGAAAAACCCGAAACTCGGAATACAAGATTTTCACGTCAATGTGCCCTCAAGACGCTTCTATCAGGCTTTGGGCTGAAAGCGTTTCGTAAATTCACGATGAAATCGGCGTGAGGTAACATTCCTGATTGGTGCCGGGAAGGAAAGCCACTTTTTCACCCGAAGCATAAGCCTGGAATCTTCTGCCACACCCTGTCTTATTGTATGACTAAGATGGAAATCAAGCTCCTGACATACAGATCATTGCGCAGGAGCGTCAACTAACCGTGATTGTTTAAGCATCAGTACTATAAGCCAAATGTTAGTCAACTCCGATATAGTTCCCAAAGCAAAAAGCAAGCATCCCTTTTAGGGAAAAGATGCTTGCTTTTACTTCTTTCTTTCAATAATATATTACCATCGCAAGGATAAAGAAATTTTTTCAGATTGTCAAGGGATAACCCTTCAATGTTTTACAATGTAATATTGTTTCACACTCTGCCGGCAATGTGCTTGGCGCAGGACTTTTCTTTTGTCGTGATTTTTGTGTAAGTTTGCAGGTTAAACAGACAGTCAGGAAATGTTCAGGAAACTTGCGGACAGAATGAAGGAGTTCAAGCTCACGATGAGGATGAAGCTGACGCTGAGTCTCAGCGCGATAGCCGTGACACTGCTTGTCTCCAGTGTGATCTCCATCATGGAGTACTACAGGATGAGCAACTATGTGTCGGATCTCATCGCGGACAACATCAGGAGCGTCAATGTCGCGCAGAAATTGTCCGAAGTCACGAACAAGTACAATCTGGATCTTCTGGCCCTGATCGGTGACAACTCGGTCAACACTCTTCCGGACTTCCATCAGAAGGAGTTCATGGGGCATTGCGACTCGCTTCGCAACTCCTTGACTTCCGACAAGATGGTCCCGCTGACTGATTCTGTTGTCTATGCGTATTCAGCTTACATGCTGACTTCGCTGGAACTGAACGACGTGATGCTGTCGGACTTCATCGACACCAGGGCTTGGTACTTCGACAGGCTTCAGCCCAAGTTCAGGAGGCTGAACCACTACATTGATGTGCTCAACGAGGCAATCTACGATGACCTGAAGAAGAACTCCCTGACGTTCCAGAGGGGGTTCTACAGGAGCATCATTCCGGGTGCTGTGGCTGTGGGTGTCGGGCTGCTGCTTGTGCTGATGCTGTTGTTCTTCATTCTTGTCTATTATGTCAATCCGATCTACAGGATGTTGGCGGGCCTGAACAATTACCGGTCGTTCAACAAGAAATATTCATGCTCCTTCGAGGGTGATGACCAGCTGGCGGAACTTAACGACGGCATCACGGAACTGACGGGGGAGAATCAGATGCTGCGCAAGAGGGTGGCCAACCTGCGGGCCAAGGTCGCTTCGACAGGCTCCGCTCATAATAATAATTAAAGAATATCGAAATGAACATCAAGGTGATATCCAGAAACGTTGGCTACGCTCTGCTTGTCAGTGCGCTGTTCATGTTCCTGTCCATTCTGGTCTCTGTGGCGAACGGCAATGACAGTGCCCTCGCCGCCCTGATGATCAGCTTCACGATCACCTTCACCGTCGGGATATTCCCGTTCATATTCGTAAGAAAATCGGCTGCCATCACGTTGAAGGACGGCTACATGATCATCGCGCTGTCCTGGCTGCTGTCCTTCATCTTCGGGATGCTTCCGTATGCGCTTTGGGGCGGGCCGTTCACGATTATAAACGCCTGGTTTGAAAGTGTTTCCGGCTTCACTACTACCGGTTCTACGATTTTGGACAATGTCGAGGCATTGCCGAACAGTCTGCTTTTCTGGCGTTCCTCCACGCATTTTATCGGAGGTTTGGGAGTCGTGGTCTTCCTGCTGCTGATCATCCCGAGTTCGTCTCAGATGAGGTTGAGGCTGACCACCCTTGAGCTTTCGTCCTTGTCCAAGAGGGAGTACAGATCCGGCGCGAACAAGACAGTCTATATCTTCACTTATGTCTATTTTGGATTGACCGCAGCCTCGTTCCTGCTTTATGTGATGGCCGGGATGAGTCCTTTCGACGCGATCAACCATGCGATGAGCGTCGTGGCGACAGGCGGCTTCAGCACCAGAAACCTTTCGATAGGGGCGTACAATTCGGTGTCGGTCGACTTGATCACGATGCTCTTCATGCTGCTGGCCTCCATCCATTTCGGGATGGTGTTCGTGACTGTCGCGACCAGATCGCTCAAGCCGTTCCGGAACGAAATATTCAAGTTTTACATTTGGTCGTTGGTCGTGACGAGCGTGATAGTGGCGATGTCGCTTAAGGTTCACGGAATTGAGAAAAGTTGGGGTGACGCGCTGCTTTCCGGCTCCTTCCACATTTTGAGCTTCGCCTCGACCACAGGTTTCAGCATCGCCGACAACAGCGCGTGGCCTGTTCTTCCTAGCGCCATGCTGGTGTTTGTGGGGATCTGGTGCGGCATGGCCGGCTCCACATCGGGAGGTGTCAAGTCGGACAGGGCGCTGCTGCTCTGCAAGGAGGTAAAGTACCAGCTGCGGATGGCTCTTCATCCGGCGTCGGTCAACGAGATAAGGGTGAACGGAAGGGTCGTGAGGCAGGATGACGTGGCTCCGCACATTCTGTACATCGCTCTGTACTTTATGGTTGTCATCATCTCTGTGGCTTCGTGCCTGATCTTCAACCCGGACAACGGCCACGCTTTGACGGCCACTCTCACGTCCTTGAGCAATGTGGGCCTCTCGGTGGGAGACCTCGGCTCCATCTACAGTTTCAACGCCGAGCCGTCCTCCGCCAAGTTCATCTACACGCTTGACATGTTCCTCGGACGTGTCGAGATCTATCCTATCCTGGCCGTGGTCATGATGATCTTCAGCCGCAGGAACAAATAGCCATGGCCGGAGGAGATTTTTTCTATAGGCGTTTCAGGGAATGTTTCCCTTATGAGGGTACGACGGATCAGTATGACCTGTTCCGGGAGATCGCTGATTTCGTGACCTGTGATGACGCTGACATTCTGGTTGTCAATGGGTATGCGGGAACGGGAAAGACTTCGGCTATCGCTGCGGTGATCCGGTCGTTTGATGATTTGAGGCCGAAACGAGTGGACAAGCGGGGCGCTGAACCAGAGATTCGACAAGGCCCACCAACCGACGAAGCGCACCGGAATACGGTAGAGGATGCTTCCGATGAATATGAAGAAATATGTTACCTTCTGGCTCCCACCGGGCGTGCCGCCAAGGTTCTTTCCCTGTACGCCGGAAAGCCAGCCCGCACAATCCACAAATGTATCTACCGTCAGAAATCCGTCGGCGATGACGGCTTCGGCCAGTTTTCCTTGGCACCCAATAAACTGTCCCACAAACTGTTCATCGTGGACGAGGTCTCGCTGATCGGCATAGATGACTCGCAGAGGCTGGGAACCACCCAATTCGGAACCGGTGACCTTCTGAAAGATCTTGTTGAATATGTCCGCGCCGGCAACGACTGCCGCCTGATAATGATCGGCGACTCGGCTCAGCTGCCTCCTGTCGGAATGGATGCCTCGCCAGCCTTGGCGAAAGAGTATATGGATGGCTTTGGCGGAGTCCGTTATTGCAGCCTCACCGAGGTTGTCCGCCAACAGAAAGAGTCTGGTATTTTATACAATGCCACAAAATTGCGTGAGCTTATCGCCTCTGATCTCTATGGAGACGGAATGTTCACTCCGGATGAACTTGGACTGTGTGCGGACGGCTTCGAAGATGTCGTGCGGATAACCGGCGGAGAACTTATCGACACCCTGAACTCGGCGTATTTTTCTGAATATTCAAAAGACGACGCTGTGGTGCTTTGCCGCTCCAACAAGCGCGCGAACCGTTACAACGCCGGCATCCGGGCCCAGGTCTTCTATGATGAGGAGCGCTTGGTCCGTGGCGAGAAACTGATGATAGTGAAGAACTGCTACCAGTTCCTGAAAGGTGTCAAGTGTATGGACTACATCGCCAACGGTGACATCGCCAAACTCGTGTCAATCAAGAATTTCGAGGAACGTTACGGCCTCCATTTCGCCGATGCCCGCCTTTCATTCCCGGACTACGATGACACCGAGATCGTCGCGAAGGTCTGTCTGGACACCCTTGAGTCCGAGTCCGCGTCGTTGAGCTACGAACAGCAGAACCAGCTTTACAACGGTGTGAACGCAGACTACGCCGACATTCCGACCAAGAAAAAGCGCTACGAGGCCGTACGCGAGGATCCTTACTACAACGCCCTCCAGCTCAAGTACGCCAACGCCATCACCTGCCATAAAAGCCAGGGCGGCCAATGGAGCTGCGTCTTCATCGACAACCCCTTCTGGCAGGACGAACTCACAGTCGATGACCTCAAATGGCTCTACACCGCCCTCACCCGCGCCACCGCCAAGGTTTACCTCGTCAACTTCAAGGATGAGTATTTCGCATAAGGTGTCAGATTGCCTTAGGATGGTTCCCCGTCTGGCTCCCCGTCTGGCTCCCCGTCAGGCTCCCCGTCTGGTTCCCCGTCAGGTTCTCCGTCAGGCTCCCCGTCAGGCTCCCCGTCTGGCTCTTCGTCAGGTTCTTCGTCAGGTTCCCCGTCAGGTTCCCCGTCAGGCTCCCCGTCTGAATCTCCGTGGCGGATAACTTGCTGATAATTAGGGATATGATAGTATGTCCCAGTGCGGATTTGAATACCAGTATAGTGTGCGATGTCTCACACTGTCAGATACTTATGTGCCATGATATTGTTGTTGAGGACGCCTTCCGATTTCCACCTATTGCAGAATGGGAAATTTTTCATAAACTGTCGTATGTAGTATTGAAATAATTCGTATCTTGTAGCCAGTTCACCATCAAAGCGACAAACGATAACCAGGAAACATAAAACTAACATCATGAAAAAGGCCATTCTCATCATCGTGTCACATCTGTTGCTTGTCTTCGCACAAGCCTTTGCCCAGATTCCGGAACTTACGCATTCGAGCGTCATTCCTCCTTCTCCTGTCGCTTCCGAGCTTACCAAGTACATCACCTATCCTGTGGATTTGTGCAACGGTCTGGTAAAAACAAGCATTCCGCTATATGAGATTGTTGACGGTGATATACGGATTCCGATAACCTTGAATTATCACGCATCAGGGCTTAAGCCTAATATGCGCTCAAGCCACTGGCTCGGTGACGGTTGGAGCCTGTCCACAGGGCCGTCGCTGTCACGGACGATCAATGGTGTGGCGGACGAGAAAAACTATGTGCCTCATATAGCGTTGAATGAATCGCCGACCTTTGAACAACTAAATGATATTGAAAAAATAGTTGCATCAATTGATAAACGGATAACAAGGAATCCTTTGAATATTAACTTATTATGAAATGATGCAGGTTGTTATTTACACCTCACTAAACGTAATATATGACGAAAAAGGACAGTGTGTCAGCAAGGGGTTGCCAGGCTGCGATCCAATCATTTATAGGTACGATAAAGGAAATATCCCTGTTCTGCCATATTGCCGTCCGCAGTCCGTCAGCTACTACGATGATTACTTGTTTATGGATGACCTTGTAACATCTGACACAAAACGGGTTCTATCTTGTGACACACTGTCCAACTATGGGATTCCGGTCATAGGGACAGACAAGTCCAAAGGGTTTCTGACAGGAACCGCTGTTTATTCCTTGACCGCCCCAGCATCCAAGACAGTATCGTCATTCTATTACGACTATCAAGGTCGTATGATTCAGAGTCACCGCAAAGAAGCGGTTGGCGGATATGGGCATATTCATCGGTCTCTTACTTTTACTGGCAAGCCATCAAGGACAAGGGAAACGGTCGAACTTCCGGATGGCCAGGTGGATTCCCTTGTGACAGTGAGGGCTTATGACGGACAGGAGAGACTGGTCTCGGAAACGACATCTCTGAATGATAAGTCGCAGTCTGTGTCCTATGGTTATGATGAAATAGGTCGTCTGACAAGTCGGGTGTATGGCACGGAGGCCAATCCGTCAGCGTTGACCGAGACACTGGCCTATAATATTCGAGACCAACTGACAGACCAGAATTCCAATGTGTTCAATATGTCACTCCGGTATCAGGAGCCGACACTTGGGGCAGTCCCGAAGTATAACGGGAGCGTTTCCGAGTGGGAATGGAATCACGGTGTGGGAACAGAGACAAACGCCTGGTCGTTGTCATACGATGGCGTTGGCCGTCTGACGGATGCGCAGAGATTTGTCGGTGGCGTGCAAACCAATTCATTCAGTGAAAGGTCCATCACTTATGACAGGAACAGTAATGCCTTGACCTTGACCAGATACGGGGAGAACGCGGCAACCCCAGAGGAGAGGTTGGCGTATTCGTACGACGGCAACTTGTTGAGTGGCATCTCCAACGCATGCCCCCATTATACTTCGGGACGGATCCAAGTGTCGGCTCCTGATACCGGAGCGACATATTGAACACACTGGAATTCAATCCGGTCAACTGGTCACGAATATTATAGGACAGGGTCTCAGTCAATGCTGACGGGTTAGCCTCTGTACCATATATCCGCCCTGTCATCCGGCCTATCTCATCATACCCATAGGACACGGACTGCGACCTGCCGTTCAGCGATGTCGTCTCCGAGACCAGTCTCTCCTGTCCGTCATAAGACCTCACTGTGACCAGCGAATCAATGCGGCCATCCGGAAGCGCGACCGTTTCCCTTGTCATAGACGGCTTGCCCGTGAAAGTAAGGGACTGATGAATATGTCCGTCTCCGCCAAGCGTCTCCTTGCGGTGGCTCTGGATCAGGCGGCCTTGGTAGTCGTAATAGAATGACGATACCGTCTTGGACATCGGGTCGGCCAGAGAATAGACGGCGGTGCCTGTCAGAAGCCCTTTGCACCTGTCAGATCCGATGACAGGTATCCCGTAGTTGGACAGCGTGTCACACGCCAGGACGCGCCTTGCGTCAGACGGGACGAGGTCGTCCATGAACGAGTGGTCGTCATAATAGCTGACGGACAGGGGTTTGCAGTCGGACGGAACTGGGGTGTTGACCGAATAGCCGCCGAGCGGGGAGGCTCCGTCATACGTGGCCACAACCGGCACGGCAGGAGACGGGGCCAGAGCCGAAGGCCAGACACCGCTTACCGCGTCACGGCCCAGGGCGTCACGGAACGAGAACATCCACTTTCCTCTCTTCCTCATCTCTCCGTCTTGAGAAAATATAGGCACATCGCCCTTGTCGTACCTGTAAAGGATGGGAGCACAGCCAGGCAGCCTCTTGCTGACGCACCGGCCTTTGCCGTCATACGTGTAGACATAGGCCTGCGCAG
>OQVQ01000292.1_pt1 | contig 24412 bp, 20 predicted proteins | sample 1691491 | NCBI WGS metagenome assembly OQVQ01 (sample SAMN03418252, study PRJEB22391) | human gut metagenome | biome: human-gut; feature: organic feature; material: feces | host: Homo sapiens | place: Tanzania | collected 2013-01
GGCGAAAAGTTAATACAGGAAATGGGTGTTGCAAGTCCCGGCATGGTGAACCGGGAGTCAGATGCAGCACCGGGCGGATGGTTGTCCAACTGGTCTTGCGGAACTTCTCGCCCACTGGGCGAAAAGTTAAGTATGGGAATAAGGATAAGGCGAAAAATATAGCAAGGGAGATGCTTATGGAACAATTCGTGCAGATTCCGAAAGACTTGCAGCTAATCAGGCAGAAATTCATCCTGGGCTTAACCAAGCGTCAGGCGATATGCTTCGGCATTGGCGGTTTGTGCGGCATACCGGTCTTTTTCCTGCTAAAAGGGGTAGTAGGATTAACGGTTGCCGTTCTGGGATTGGGGGTGGCTGCAACTCCGGCTGTACTTTGTGGCATTTACCAGAAGAACGGAATGTACTTTGATGAGCGATTTAAGTACATGCTGAAGTTTTGGTGTAAGCCGGAGATTCGGGCTTACGAGTCCGAAAACATTTTTGAGCAGATTGATCGGCAGATGGAAATTGAACGTTGCAACAAAATGCTGAAAGGAGTGATGATCGTTGAAAGAAAAAAAGGCAGGAAGTAAACCGATATCTGTTGCAACACAGGCGGTTCCTCTTTCCAAACAAGAACGCAAACAGCTGGAACAGCGTGTGAAGCATCTGACGGCAAAGCGCAAGCCCTCTGTTCAGCACACGCTGCCGTACATTGACATATATCCGGATGGAATTTGTCAGTTGTCTGATCGGAAATACTCCTGTACCATAGAATTTTACGATACAGATTACGAGATGGCTACGGAGGAAAATAGGAACATTCTCTTTTCTAACTACTCTGATTTGATCAACTACTTTGACGATGAAATCAAGTTTCAGCTGACATTTGAGAATCAGCAGACCAACTTGACACCGTTAATGCAGCGCATGAAGATTCCTGCGGTAGGGGATGATCTGGATCATCCACGGCAGGAATACAGTGACATGCTTGTGGACAAGCTGCTGCATGGAACCAATGGGAAAAAACGCAAGAATTACCTGACGTTTACGATTGAAGCGGATAACTTGCGGGCAGCCAGGAATAAGATCCGCAACATTTCTTCGGAGATATTGGATTTGTCTCTGTTCGATAAAAACCCCAGTAAAAGCACCGGTAAAAGTCGAGGGCGTGTGTTGGATGGCAAGGATCGTCTGGCTGCACTGTATCGCAGTATGAATCCATTGTCCCAGGACTCTTTGCAATTCGATTGGGATGTGAAGCGACATTCCGGCTTGTCAACAAAAGACTTTATCTGTCCGCCAAGCCTGGCTTTCAAAAAATCCGTTTTTCGTACCGGAAATGCCTGGGGAGCGGTAGACTCCTTTCAAATTCTTGCCGGAGAACTGTCTGATCGGTTTCTGCAAAGCTTCTTTACCAACGACATGAATGTCTCAATCAGCATTCATATTAAGCCCTTCGATCAGATTGAGGCTTTGAAGTATGCCAGAAACAAGTTGTCGGACGTGGAGAAAATGCAGGTGGATGAGCAGAAGAAAGCATCCATCGGTGGTTATGATATGAATATCCTGCCTCCGAATATTAAGCTCTACCTGGAGGATCTTGAGCGCATGCTGAAAGATCTAAACTCCAAGAATGAGCATTTGTTTACAGTCACGCTGCTTGTTCGGCACTATGCGAAAAGCCAGAAGGAATTGATGGCGCAAACCGGAAAGCTGCTGCGTATCGCACAAAAAAACAGTTGCCGGCTCTTTCCGCTGGAGTACTTGCAGGAGCAAGGGTTCACCTCCTCGTTGATCCTGGGAGAAAACTCTGTGCCACAGAGCCGAGAGCTGACAACTTCTGCTCTGGCTGTGTTCATGCCGTTTACTACGGCAGAACTGTTCGATTTGGATCGAGACGATACCGCAATTTACTATGGCTGCAACGCCCTTTCCATGCGCCAGGTTTTTGCTGCACGATGGTTGCTGAAGAATCCAAACGCACTGTTCCTAGGTACGCCCGGTTCCGGTAAGTCTTTCTCTGTCAAGGAGGAACTGATGGGTGTCTTTTTCAAGCGCCCCAAGGATTTCATTTACATCTGTGACCCGGAGGGCGAGTATTTTCCGTTGGTGCATCGTCTGCACGGTCAAGTCATTAAGATTGCTTCGGCTGGAACGCATTTTATAAACCCAATGGATATTTCTTTTGACGTTCCGGACGAGGAAGATCCGATTGCTACTAAGTCCAGCTTCGTGCTATCCTTGTGCGAGTTGATTATGGGAAACCTGGCACCGGATCAACGTTCCATTGTGGATAGGGCGGTCAAGTTGATTTACCAAAAGTTCCGTGAAAATCCGGTTCCGGAAAATATGCCCATATTGGAGGATCTTCAAAAGTGGCTGATTGATAACGGCGGAGAATCCGGGAAAGAAGTTGCTGATGCATTGGAAATGTATGTAACAGGTTCTCAGAGCTTTTTCAATCACCGAACCAATGTAGATTTAAAAAATCGATTGGTGTGCTTCGACATCCGAGATTTGAGTGCCCAGCTGCGCCCCATTGCAATGTTGGTGTTGCAGGATCTTGTATGGGGAAGGGTTGCAGCCAACCGAGAAGCAGGGGTGAAAACATGGTATTACATTGACGAGTTCCACCTGTTGCTTGGAGAAAAGCAGACAGCAAAATACTCGGTGGAAATGTGGAAACGCTTCCGAAAGTGGGGCGGCATACCAACTGGTATTACGCAAAACATCAAGGATCTGTTGTCATCTTCGGAAATCCAGAACATTTTTGACAACTCGGACTTCGTGTATCTGCTTAACCAGTCTGCCGGAGATCTTGAAATTCTTGCAGAAGCCAAGAATTTGTCAGAAGATCAGGTGAAATATCTTACCGATGCGCATGAAGGGCATGGATTGATTTTGTGTAACGGAAAGGTTATTCCTTTTGAGGACGAGTTCCCTAGAAATACGGAATTGTATCGATTGATGAACACAAAGCCGGAGGAAGTTGAGCTTTCATAAGGGAGGTGAGTTTCCATGGGTAAACTGAAAAGTGCTGCCCGCCTGACAAAAAAAGCAGTTGTTATCACTGGCAAGGCAACATTGAAAACTGCCAAGTTTGCGGGAGAAACTACCTTGCGGAGTGCTAAGATCATCCGCAAGGTGGATCGTGCACTCACTTCCAGAGCAGTCACGAACGCCTTATATTCCGGAAAGGAGTATACCAAGCAGCAGCTGTCCGGCAGCGGTGACGCTGGACAGGCAACTGTCACTGCCGGTTCCGCTGTAATGGAGTTTCAGCGGCGAACGAAACGGCACATGCAGCAGCGCAAAGCCTATTATGGTGAGCGCAAGTTCAATGTTCGGAAACTTCGTTTTCAGCGAACGCCGGGAACCAAGGCAGAATACAGGTATCAGAAGCTGTATTACAAAAAGGTTTCCGCCAATTCCAAGAGCGTGCTGAAGAATGAAGCGCATTTGCACAAGGAATTTGTTCAGAAACAGCGTGCTACGCTAAAACGCCTGGAAACCAGAGCACCAAAACGCATGGTTCGTGCGCAGAAGAAATTCCTGAAGGCTGAAAAGAAAAGCTACAAAAAATTCAAGAAAACCACCAAGAAATTAGTTCGCTCTGAAAAGAATCTGCTGAAGCAGCGTAAGCGGCTGAAAAAACTAACCAAGCCGAAAGGGGATACCGGTGGTCTGATCCTCCATTCCGTCAAGCAGCAGCTGCGTAATGAGGCAATGAAGGATGCGGCGGATAATGAATTTATCCAAGGCGCACAGAAACTGCATTCTATACAAAAGGCAGTTGCTCCGAAAAAATCTGAATTGCAAAAGCAGCAGCAGCGTGCTAAAAAGCTGAAAAAGAAAACCGGTCAGCGTAAGGTGCAGCTGCATACCAGGGAATCCAAGCTGCATCACAAGAAAAAGCGCAAGCGCAACACCCCTGCGAACAGGCAGAAAAGACGGCGATATCCAGGCGGTCACAAGACGTTTGGCGGCTGGATCGCCAGCGGACTTCGTTCCGGTGCCGGTGCAATCAAGGGACTTGCCGGAAAGGTCTTAATAGCTGTTGCTCCGTTCATCCTGCTTGGCTGCCTCCTGTATGTATTCGTTCTTCCGTTGCTTTTTGTGGACAGCGTAGGCGGAAGATCATCCTTCGTGATGGGTACATATTCCGCCCTGGATTCTGATCTGTCGGAAGCGGTGGAGTACTACACAGAGCTGGCGTACAAAGCCAATGAGGCAGTTATCAAGTGCGGTACATCCAACTGGAAGGACGGACTGAGATACTTTGACGTATCCGGCAGCACGCTGAGAAGCTACAAGGAGGATCCAGATACCTTCAAATTTGTAGATTCCGCATATGACTTCGATTACTGGAAGTTTTACTCTTTCCTTTGCGCTTACTATTACGAGTATGACGAGGACGAACAGATGATCCCTTACTGGGAATACGGCGGTAAGACCGAGAAGGTAATCAAGCAGCTGTTTGAGAAGGAATACGCTTTTGAGTATGAATATGAAAACGGCAGCCATTGGCGCAGGAGAGATCACTACGATTTTCGGCAGAACAAGGACACATTTACCCGTGCATACCCCTGCATCCGTGAAACCGATACAGAAGAATGGGGCGTATTTGAGTTCGATTTTGAGCCGTCCGGGCTTGGCGAATATGCGTTGGTTGTAGACGGCGAATACCGTGTTTATTACGATCTGGAAAGCCTGGAGGTTTTGAATGCCAATGACGGAAAATCCGAAACCGGATGGTACTTTCTCGATCAGACCGGAACTGTGACGGATGCAACCGGTGACTACAGATCCGGATTTTACTGGAAGAACCGATACGGCAACTATGGCGGAGACTATGGGATCTATGTAGACTGTGGGGATGATCGGTTCTGGTTCCCCCGTACCACGATCTATTCCGATGAAGATCTTCCGGCAGCAGTGTCCCCCAGGGATGCGGTTCTGTGGCTGTATTCGTTCAGCTCTGCTGCGGATCCGGATACTGGCGCTACGATTTCATCATTTTACAACAGCCTGATTCATGCCTACACGAAATTTATCCCAACTCCAAACAAGCTGAACTGGAACCGGAATGGGTTCTATAGCAGCATCCTGGAGAAAGCGGAAGCGTGGGATTCCTATTCAGGCTTTGGGTACTGTTCCTGGTACAAGAAGTATGATTGGGTGAAGGAATGTCGGCTGACGTACACCATGAAGCAGAAGATGTCCTTCGATAACGCCATAAAGGCAATGCTCAATGAGAAGGATGACAGCGGCACGCTGTATGAGTACTATTTGCTGCTGGTTGGCGATGGGGATGACAGTGGCATTGTGTACGGGAACCATCAGACACTGGCTACACCGGTTACACAGGGGCTTGTAAAGCTGGAGGAATACAATTACTTCGTCAATGGCTACGGCTGGGACATGCGGGGCTGGAACAAGAAGCATTGTGAGCTGACCATGCATAACGGCGTAGATATTGTCCAGAACAGCGGCAGCGCAGTGTATGCGATGTTTGATGGGAAGGTCACTGCGAATGTGGGTGGATTTTTTGTATTGGAGACAGTTGATAAAGTTGATGTATGGTATGATGAAAAACGTAAATTTAAAGTAACGTATTCCAACTTACGATCAAATATTGAAACGGGAACGGAATTGAAGGCTGGCGATTTGATCGGCTACACCACCAGTAATCGACAGTGTTATACCATGCCCAACCAGTCTACAGGCTGTGATTATCTGCATATAAGCATTGAAATGCAGTATGGTGAGTTTAAAAAGTATTGGGCAACCGTAGACCCAAGGTTGCTAATCGGGTTGGATAACCACTAAAAAAGCTGCCGCCCAAATGGACAGCAGCTTGTAAGCTGGGATTTAAGACTTCTGTTTCTTGTAAACCACAGAGGCTGCACCGGCAAGGATCGCAATGCCAACCACAATGATGATACAATTGGGAATTCCTTTGGTTTCCTGATCCGCAGTATCATTTTGTGTAACGGAGGTTTCCGTGGTTTCGGTTTCCTGGTCAGTTGCTACACTGGCTGTGGTTTTGTCTGGTTGCATATCTTCCTGATTGCCGGGCTTCAAGGAATCCTTGGAAGCTGTTGTGGTCTGAGCTGGGAGATCGGGATGAGAGGCTTTTGCTTCTGTTGGATCGTATCCTTCTTGTACAGCGTATTGGTACATATCTTGAAGTCGTTCGTTTGTGGTTTTTTCACCATAAAAAGAATCGTTTAGTACCATGAAATAGTCTCCCAGCAAGTGAGTGGTATCTTGTGGAAAATCGTCTGTTTCGGCACAGCCGTCCCAATAGATGTCAAATAGTAACTTCTTATCTTGTGTTGTTAGATCATTGATGTCTACACAATCTATATCATACTTCCGGGTTGCTACTTTTGGATCAACCTCTTGAATTGCTTCCCAGGCTTCCTCCTTGGTGTAGGGGGGAGCGGCTGCAAAAGCCGTAAATTGTGCCGTTAAAAGCATAACTGCTGCGGAAGCAGCACAAAGCATTCTTTTAATCCAATTCATATATGTCCCTCCGTGTTTGAGTTTGATTTTCTGATATAATCATTATATCATGAAAATTTTGGCTCGTCAATATGCAGCGAGGCTGCATATCAAATAAATCAAGAAAGGTGTTTTTGAAATGGGTAAATCCGTTGATGAAAAAATCGAAAGGCTGAAGGCAAAGATCCAGGCTATTGAAGAAAACATTGTCAAGGAGCAGCAGAAGAAAACGGAGCTGCAAGCCGAGATCGAAAAGCTGGAATTGAATGCTATCCTGGATGCGGTCAAAAAGAGCGGGCTATCCCGCCAGGAGATCGTGAAGGAATTGGCTGCCGTAAAGGCACAGAAGGAAGCCCTGGCAGCAGCACATGCTGCCGATGAGGCTGCACAGACAACTACAGATAACAAGGAGGAGTCTACACATGAAAAGATTTAAAACATGCTTCTGCATCCTGGCTGCCTTGGCAGCAATGGCAGCAATGCCTACATTCGCCTATGCAGCACCGGAGGATGATGAGGAAAGAACTGTGGTGACTACGGAAGCCCCGGAGGAGGACTCTCCTGCTGCTGCTACAACTGTTACCAAGTATGACTATTTCGGTGATCCGTACTACGACACGGACGGCAATGCCACGCTGGTGGAGAGCCGGGATGTGATCTATTCTTCCGCCCAGCTGCAATTCATTGCAGTTACCACTAAGAGCGGAAATGTGTTCTATGTGGTGATCGATTACACCAAGAATGATGGACAGAATGTTTACTTCTTAAACAAAGTCGATGATTACGACTTGTATGCGCTCATGAACAGCGGTGATTCTGAAGCGATGAAGAATTACACTTCTACGGAGCGTGAGGACACGAACATATCCGATTCCAAAACCACGCAGACAGACAGCGTACCGGCGGATGTCAAGGTAGATGATACCCCCAAGAAACCGTCTGTTGCGGACGAGATATTCTCAAAGGAAAATAAAATTATCTTCGCCTGCCTGGGTGTGCTGTTTGTAGGATTTGGTATCTATGCATATTTTAAGATGCGTGGAAAGAAAAAGAAGATTGATGACGATGATGATTTCTATGAGGATGATGAGGAAATCAACGAGGACGATCAGTAATTGACCGGCGGCAAGCTGAGGAAGGGAGTTTGAATGGATGAAATTAGTAGTAGCTGAAAAGCCCTCGGTTGGGCGCACCATAGCAGCGGTGCTGGGTGCAAAGGAGAAAAAGGACGGATGCCTGGAGGGATCCGGCTACATCGTGACCTGGTGTGTCGGTCACTTGGTGGAGCTTGCACTTCCTACGGCTTATGATCCGAAATATGCACAGCAGCCCTGGAAGATGGAAGATCTGCCGATCTTTCCGGGACAATGGAAATTTCAAGTAAATAAAACAACGGCGGATCAGTACAAGATCGTGAAGCAGCTCATGCTGGATGAACGTGTGTCAGAGATCATCTGCGCAACGGATGCCGGGCGGGAGGGCGAATGCATCTTCCGTTATGTTTACAACATGACCGGCAGCAAAAAGCCTGTAAAACGGCTTTGGACTTCATCTCTGGAGGAATCTGCAATCCGAAAGGGGTTCCAGGAGTTAAAGCCGGATGCAGACTATGACAATCTGTATGCAGCTGGGGTATCCCGGTCAAAGGCAGACTGGCTGGTAGGCATGAATGCCTCCCGGTTATTCTCCATCAAATATCGGCGTGGACTGACCATCGGGCGTGTGCAGACCCCGACTCTCGCCATGATCGTGCAGCGTGATTATGATATAGCGCATTTTGTGAAGCAGAAATATTACACGGTTGAAATGGACTGCGGAGATTTTATTGCCGCAACAGCAAGAACTGACGATGAAAGCTTCGCAAGAAATCTTGCGGAAAAATGTAACGGGAAAAGTGCTGTGGTTACAGAAGTTACCAAAGAAACAAAGACCGTAAATCCGCCAAAGCTCTATGACCTGACCACATTACAAAGAGAAGCAAATAAACTTTTCGGATATACGGCAAAGCAGACCCTGGACTATGCGCAGTCCCTTTATGAAGCAAAATTGGCTACATATCCACGAACCGACAGTCAATATCTGACCGAGGATATGGAACAGACTGCTTTGGATATGCTTAATTGTATCAGAAATACATTCCCTCAGTTATCTTGCGGAATAAGCTTTGACGATATCGACCATTCAGGTGTTAAAAGATGTATGGATAATTCAAAGGTATCCGACCACACGGCTATAATTCCGACAGCGGAAATAAAAAAAGCTGACCTTTCCGCACTTCCGACAGGTGAAAAAAATATTCTTTTGCTCATTTCCGCAAAGCTTCTTATCGCAACATCAGAACCGCACAGGTATGAATCGGTAAAGGTTTCGGTAACATCTGAAAGTGCTACAAGCTCAGAATTTTACGCAACAGGAAAGAAAATTCTCACTGCCTATGATTTCAAGGTGATCGAGAGCCATGTGAAAGAAGTCCTGACCAAGAAAAAAGTTGAGGAGAAAGAAGTAATGCTTCCTGAAATAGCAGAGGGTCAGTGCTTTGAAAATGTCAGCACAAAAACAGCGGAACACTTTACCTCACCGCCAAAGCCATACACGGATGATACGCTGCTGGCAGCCATGGAACGTGCAGGGAATGATGACTACGAGGATGATGACGTAGAGAAAAAGGGTATCGGCACACCGGCTACCCGTGCCGGGATCATTGAAAATCTGGTGGATCGGCAGTACATTGAGCGGCAGAAAAAGAAGCTGATGCCCACACAGAAGGGTATCCAGCTGATAGCCCTGGTGCCGGAGCATCTGAAATCAGCAAAGACCACGGCACAGTGGGATACGGTTCTTCAGCATATTGAACAGGGCAAGTCTGAAATGTCTGCCGATGCTTTTATTGATGGAATTGAGGAGCAGATCCGGCAGCTTCTGGCGGAATACGGCGGCAGCGTTTCGGAGGGAAATCCCTTCCAGACAGAACGGGCGAAAATTGGTGTCTGCCCAAAGTGCGGTAAGGCTGTCCGGGAATATCCCAAGTCCTTTTCCTGTGAATCAGGGAAGGACGGCTGTGGTTTTGTAATCTGGAAAACTGTTTGCGGCAAGGAAATCAGTGCAGCCCAGGCTGGCAAGCTGCTGAATAAAAAGAAATCGGATCTTCTGCGTGGATTCAAGAGTAAAGCAGGGAAAGCTTTTAATGCATACCTTGTGATGAAGCCGGATTTTACAGTCGGCTTTGAGTTTGAGTCGAAAAAGAAGTGAGGATGAGTGGATGAGTCAGGATGCACAGAAATTGAATAAGAAAATGAAGTCGCAGATCATGCGGCTGCTGATTGGTGCGCTTCAGCATCAGGAGAGTGAGGAGGAATCGATCCAGACCTTTATCCAGGCTGTGGAACAGTTTCAGGCTGATGAGGATGAGATCGAGATCCGGCAGGAATTTGAAGCCATGCGAAACAATCGTAAGGTTTTGAAAGACATGCAAAGGTTTATTCAGGTGTGCCAGGAGCATGGGGATAAGCAGGCTGCCATGAACGCCATGATAGACAACGTAGAAGATTGGGTTGGGTTCCCGTTTATGCAGAAGTTAATTGACGTACTGAAGGAGGATACTGACGATGAATGACAAAGACAAGCTGGAGGTTGCTGCCGAGATCCTTGGCGTTAAGGTGGATTCGCTCAGAAACTTTTCCAAAGCCACGCAAGAATTGATGGAACAGCAGGTGGATACACAAGATTTGGGTGCATCCTATGAAGAATTAAAGGAGATCTGGCAGACAGAGGTGCTGAATCGGGATTTGATCGATGTGGCAAAATTTAGCGGCATGTCCATCCAGCTGCTCAAAGCCCTGCCAAACAGCGTGAAGGCAGACTTGATTTTTTCTTTAGCATCGGAGCAGAGCGTACAGGAGCTTCACAACATTGTGAATCGCTATCTGGATACAGCTGCACTGCCGGATATAGCAGTTATGCTGCGTGTGGAGATCGATCAGCTGCGGGCTTTGCCCTACCAGGTGCAGAAGCATCTGTGCGGTATGTTTGAAATGGAGTATGGCATTACGGAAGATAACGAGTTGGTCAGTGAGCTGCGTGAGGTTATGGCGCAAGCCGGGTGATGCCCATGGATGAGGAACAGGAACGATATCTGGACGCACCATCCGTCAGTCAGGATCCTGTTCTGGATGAGATTGCTCAATTGCTACAAATGTCTGTTTCCGCATTGGAAAGCAAGCCGCAGGACGTGCGTGAAATGCTGCGGCAGCTATATCTACACAGCACGGTAGAGCCAAAAGAGCTTGCCCAGGCAATGCGTGACTTTTTGTCGGATGGCACCATGCCGGAGCTGCTTGTGAGGAAACAAAAGTGCCAGGAGGCAGAACCACCTGAAAAGAAGTCCGGCGTATTTTACCTGAGTAGTGAACAGAGAAGAAACCTGGCAAAGGCAATGAGCGGTGAGCGGAAGGTACAGGAGCAGCCTGTGAGGACATGGGACGATGAGAACAATTAGGAGGTAGAACGATGCCTGAATATGAAAAAGCGACTACAGCTTCAGCTGAAAAGGTCAATCCAGATTACTATAAGAGTTTGGCAAAGGCAGATCGGCACATTCAGGTGCTGCCTAAAAAGACAGCACAAACAGCCATGAAGGAGCTGACTGCGCAGAACATTCCGTTTTCTGCGGTGCAGCGTGCCGAGGATGTTACTGCGGTGACTGTGCACAAGGATCATGTGCAAGCGCTGGAAGCTGCTTGCCATGAGGTGGAAAATGTGCAGCGTAACAGTCAGACACATGCGCAGGAAAAGATCAACCCGGACTACTTTAAGAAACTGTCTCGCAATGATCGGCATATTGAAACGCTGCCAACGGGAGTTGCGAACCGTCTCATGGCAGATCTGGAGGCGAAAAAAGTCCCGTATTCAGCAGTCAGACGTTCTGATGATGTTTGCTCCATTACGGTAAGCAAATCCATGCATGCAGCAGCAATGCAGGAGGCGCTTAAAATTGCTGAACAGGAGCAGACAGAACACGCTCGGAAAATGATTCATCCTGAGGTGTTTAAGCAAATTTCCAAGGAAGATCGGTTTGTGCAGCGTATGAGCCAGGCAGAGGCAGAAAAAGCCGTTGCAAAGCTAGAAAAACAGGGGATTACACACTCTGCGGTTCTGGATGGCGATAAATCCGGTGTTACGGTACATAAAAAAGACAGCTATGTATTTACGAAAAGCCGCCGCCAAGAGATACGGAACAATGTGGCTTCCAAACAGCAGTCCAAACAGGAACCCAAACAGGAGCGTACAAAGAAAAAGACCAGGGAAAAAGAGGAGTTATCATAATGGAGTTTTACGGAAACAAGATCTGGAATGATGCAACCGACAACAGCAAGAAGTCTTATTACGTCATGCAGCAGTCTGTTTTCGATGAAGTATCTCAGCGTTTAGAAGCAAACGGACTGAATTACTACGCCTATTCGCATAACGGAACTGTTAAAATGGCGGTCAACATGGGTGATATAGTTTACTTCCAGGATGCTGTTGGAAAACAACTTCTGGGATCCATGGATTCTGTAGGTTCTGCCAAAAGCAATGCACCCAGTCCAATCATTGGGACGGTCGCTTACAAGGACATTGCGGACAAGCGGTTTTTTTCGCATGAAATCGATACTGTTTTAAAGGTTGCAGACCGGCTGCGCCTGGAGAACATACCGTTCTCCGGACGTGTCTATGAGGATCATGCAACTTTGACAGTATCTCCTGCTGACGAAAAGAAGATGTATGAGATCTATAATGATCTTATCAATCAGCGGCAGCTGCATCAGCATAAGCTGTCTCAGAGCATGATTGTGGGCAACACGCCGGTGAAAAGCATTGCAAATCGGTCATACTTCACCACTTCCATGACACCGGAGCAGTTTTTAAAAATCAAGCCGGAGATTGATCGGAGCGGTATTGCCTATTCCGGCATTGTAAAGATCGATCACACGATTATCACTGTGGATGCAGCAGATCACGCTGCATTCCAGGATCTTGTTGATTCGATTTCGGCTCGTGAGCAAATTCATAGAGAACTGGAACAGGAGCAGTATTCTGAACACCAGATTGCACTGCTTGCTGATCTGATCGACCTGTATGCTGTGCATGGGCGTGATGATCTCATAACAACACCGTTTGAACCGTATTATACGGACGAGCAGCTACTGGACATGGCAGAGCGTGCAAAGATCTACGTAATGCAATCTCAGCTGGAAAAGGTATTGGATAAGAATGGAGTTCTTCAGGACATTCTTCAATGCAAAAAGGAATTGCAAAAGCAGTATGATTTCCAGGAAGCCTTGAAAGACTTTCACTTTTCTGATGAGCAGCGTGCTGCTCTGTGGGAGATTCAACAGCAGGGAATGTACGTAAATTCTTTGTTGTCCACAATTCATGAGGACTACACTGCTGCCGAGATCCGGCAGCTTGGAATTGCCATGCTATCTGCGGATATGGATGCGGTACAGGCTGTGCTGGATGCCCATCAGCAGCAGGATCAAAGCCTGGAGTACAATGTGCAGGAGGTATCCGATGCTTCTGTCACGCATGATCTAAGCCAGCTTTCGGAGGATCTTCAGCGGGATATCCCGCTGGAGGCGGTTATGCCGCTGGGTGATCCAGAACCGGCGGATACGGACACTTATGCGCTGTATCGATTGAAGGATATGGAACAGAATGTGCGGATGCGGTTCTTGAATTATGAGGGTATGCTGAAATATTACGGCGGTGTAGAGTCCCGGAACTATGAATGCATCTATTCTGCTCATGCTGAACCGGATGATACTCCGGATCGGATCTATGATCGATTTAACATCGATCATCCGACAGATTTCACGGGCAATTCTCTTTCTGTAGGGGATATTATCGTATATCAGCGTGGAGAACAGAAACAAGCGTTGTTTGTGGACTCCGTTGGTTTCAAAGAACTTCCGGATTTTTTTCTGGAACGCCAGCCGGAGCCTGGTAAAGATTTGTTCGAGCTGCCCTTCAGTGACCGGGAAAAGAGCATAATCGGAAATACACCCTATCGCTACATTTCCGGCAAGACCTATCATAAGATGGAGCGTCAAAAGGCACTCCGGATGGCAGAGCAGCTTGCGGAAAAGGACATTCCATTTTCCGCACGGCTGCGTGAGGAAACTGCAACTATTACGATCCCGGCAATTCACGATTCGGTATTTCTGGACATGCTGGAGGCAAGTGAGCCTGTGCCGGATTTGAACAGGCTGGAGGATGCGTTTGTTCGGCACGCTGTAAATACAATTCAAGACAATGTTACTGTCCGGAACAGCCACCAGAACTCCGGTCAGGATGTATTTACTCTGGATGTACACCACGCTGCCGATAGGTTGGTAACAGACATTATGAGTCAGGCAGGGATGGTGGACGGATATTCTCTCTCTGAATTGTCTCCGTTTCTGAACGGGCTTCAGGATACAATCGTACATGATCGAGTGTACGATCGTATCACAAGCGAGGTGGACGGGGTGCTTAGAAATCTGGAAGCTGCACGGCAGACAGCTGAACCTGAAAAGGAACAGCCCGAAATTCAGGCGGAAAGTGCATCCGATCTGCGGGTTGGGGATCATATTCAGACGGCGGATCAGCGCAAGTGGGCAGTTACTCGGCTGGATGGTGACTTTTCAATTTCTTTGCAAAACCTTGATCCAACGGATAACCAAAGTGTGCGTGGTGTATACGGGCACTGGAAAAACAAGTTGGAATACCATCGGATTCCGGGCAGCGGGATCCCCACGCCGTCCAAGACAAAGCGCACAAAGCAAATTACACCGACACTGGAGAGACAATTATCGCTGGATGCCGCAGAGAAACCGTCAGAAGGAAGTGCATCCGTTGAACATGAGGAAAAACCGTCCGCTATGCGGTTGAATCCAGAGCATCTGCCTACTGTGAAGGTGGAGTGGAGTGAACATCCGGAAATCCAGGACGGAAAAATATACTCTGTGGCGGAGTTTGACACACTCATGAAACGGTTGGATAATGAGTGGGTGGAGAAACGGCAACAGGAGATCACAACCTACGGCGATGACATGAATGCAATTTATGGCGCATATGAGCGTGGGGAAATCGATGGCGTACACATGGGATATGCCAAGACCAAGTTTACCCTTCACATGCCGGATGGAGCTACTTACTCAGAACGCCAGGATATTGGAGACGGGGACGGCGGAATGATCGATTTCCTGCGGCAGTACACTGCCTATGCAAATATAGTGCCGATACTGGAACAAGCAGCTGCCATAGACAGAACTGAAAAGGATCTTGAAAAATCAGCTGCGACAGAACCGGCTCAGAATACCCCGTTCACCTTTACGGAGGACACATTAAGCGAGGGCGGCGCCAAAGCACGGTTCCAGAAAAATATTGATGCCATTCACACTCTGAGGAGCCTTCAGGCAGGGCAGAGGCAGCCAATACCAGAGGAACAAGCCGAACTTGCTCAGTATGTTGGTTGGGGCGGTTTGCCCCAGGCATTTGATCCGGACAATATCCGGTGGGCGGAAGAATATCAAAAGCTGAAGAAGCTGCTGGATCCAAAGGACTATGAAAATGCCCGTGCCAGCACGCTGAATGCCCACTACACCTCTCCGACAGTCATTAACGCTATCTATGAAGGACTGCAAAACATGGGATTTCAGGGCGGGAACGTCCTGGAACCGGCAATGGGTATCGGTAACTTCTTCGGCGCTATGCCGGAGAATATGCGCAGTCACTCCAATCTGTATGGCGTAGAACTGGACGGGATCACCGGGCAGATTGCCCAGATGCTTTACCCGGATGCAAATATTCAGGTTAAGGGGTTTGAGCAGACAGATTTCCGAAACAACAGCTTCGATGTTGCAGTAGGAAATGTTCCCTTCGGCAGCTATAAGGTGCCGGATAAGGAATACGATGCGCAGAACTTCATGATCCATGATTACTTCCTTGCAAAGTCCCTGGATAAGGTCAAGGAAGGCGGTATTGTGGCGGTTGTCACTTCTACTGGTACGCTTGACAAGCGAAATTCTGCTGCACGGGAATACCTGGCACAACGTGCGGATCTGCTGGGTGCTATTCGACTGCCCAACAACGCCTTTAAAGCCAATGCCGGAACAGAGGTCACAACGGATATTCTGTTCCTGCAAAAGAGGTCAGAACCGCCTGTAGAACGTCCGTCCTGGGTTGATTTGGGGCAAACGGCAAACGGTTTGCCTGTGAACCAGTACTTCGCAGACCATCCGGATATGGTGCTTGGAACCATCGTAGAGGGCAACAAGCTGTACGGAGGCACCCATGGCACTAATACTATGTGTATACCGCTGGAGGGTGCTGACCTGAAGAAGCAGCTGCACCAGGCGATATCCAAAATTCACGGACAGATCCACACGGCTCCCAGTCTGGATAACGTCCGGGAAGAAGCCGAGGTCAGCGGTCTGCAACCGTTTACATATACACTGGAGGATCAGAAGCTCCTGTTCCGTGCCGGTAGTGAAGTGAGAACATTCAGTGGCAGTGAAACGGAGCGGCGGCGGATTTTGGGCATGATACAGCTGCGAGATACAACCAGGGAACTGCTGCAAGCCCAGATGGATAATGCACCGGATGAAAGAATCATTCAGCTACAACAGCAGCTGAATGAGCAGTATGACACGTTCCGGATGAAGTATGGTCTGATTCACGGCTCTGCAAACAAGCGGCTATTCGCAGACGATGCAGGCTGGGGATTGATCTGCTCCCTGGAAAAGGAATACACAAAGAATAAGCTGATTCAAAAGTCAGATATCTTCACGCATCGGACAATCCGTCCGCCAAAGAAGATCGAGCATGTGGCAACTGCGCAGGATGCACTGGCTGTGTCTATTCAGGAACGTGCTGCGGTGGATCTTCCTTTTATGGAGCAAATCTCCGGGCTTGAGTCCAAGCAGCTGATTTCAGAACTGCGGGAAAAAATCTTCCCGGTACCTGGCTCTGCCATGGCTCCAAATCAGCCTCCGGCATATGTCATTGCAGACGAATACCTGTCCGGCAACATTCGGGAGAAGCTGGATCAAGCCAAAGAAGCTGCACAGACGGATTCACGCTTTGCCGGAAATGTATCCGCATTGGAGAAGGTAATGCCGGAGCCGCTGAAAGCCGGTGATATCGATGTGCAACTGGGTGCAACATGGATTCCAGCGAAATACGTGCAGAAATTTATGTACGAAACATTTAAAACTCCACTTGATTGGCAGGAAAGCGCATATTCATCCGGCATACAAATATCTTACCTTAAAGCTGCAAATCAGTGGCTCATCAGCGGGAGACAGCCATTGATTATTCCTGCTGATGTGGAGCGGCTTTACGGTACAAAGGAAATGTCCCCCTATCGGCTGCTGGAAACTGCCTTGAACCTGAAGGATCCCAAGGTGTACATGACCGTTCGTAATCCTGGTGATATTGAAAGGCGTGTGCTGGATCTGGATGCTACACGGCTGGCACGGCAAAAGATGCAGAAAATTAAAGCGGCGTTTTCTCAATGGATCTTTCAGGATCCGGATCGCCGGGAGGATCTGGTGCAAATCTATAATACAGCCTTTAATTCTATTCGTCCACGTGAATATGATGGCTCACACCTGGAGTTCCCAGGCATGAATGTAAACATCCAGCTGCACGCTCATCAAAAGAACGCTATTGCCCATGCGCTTTATGGCGGAAATACCCTGTTCGCACACTCCGTGGGTGCCGGAAAGACCTTTGAAATGATTGCAACAGCCATGGAGGGCAAGCGGCTGGGGCTGTGCCACAAGTCCATGTTTGTGGTTCCAAAGCATTTAACTGAACAGGTAGGCGAGGACTTCCACCGACTGTACCCTAACGCAAATGTGCTGGTGGCAACATCCAAGGATTTCAAGGCAGAGAATCGCCGGGAGCTGATGGCGAAAATAGCTACCGGCAATTATGATGCCGTTGTTATCAGCCATTCCCAATTCGGATTGCTGCCTGTTTCCAGGGAGCGTCAAGAAAGCATGATTCGAGAACAAATCCAAGAGGTTGTAAACAGCATTACTCAGCTGAAGCATGAAGATGGTGATCGAATTCAGATTAAGGCGATGGAACGCACTAAGCACGTTTTGGAATCCAATCTGAGAAAACTGCTGGATATGCCAAAGGATAAATTCAATGTAACCTTTGAGCAGCTGGGCATTGATAAGCTGTTTGTGGATGAGGCACATGAATTCAAGAACCTGTTCTCTCCCACTAAGCTGACCAACGTGGCTGGCTTGTCCTCCTCTGCATCCCGAAAGGCAACGGATCTGTATACCAAGTGCCGCTATCTGGACGAGGTAACAGGCGGAAAAGGAGTTGTATTTGCCACAGGCACACCTATTTCCAATACCATTACGGAGCTGCATACCATGATGCGATACTTGCAGCATGATACATTGAAAAAATGCGGCATTGAAGCCTTTGACAGCTGGGTATCTACTTTCGGAAAGCCGGAAACGGCGTATGAGCTGTCTCCTGCCGGGAACAAGTGGCGGCAGAAAACCAGAATTGCAAAGTACTCCAATTTGCCAGAGTTAGTCAGCATGTTTAAGCAGTGTGCAGATATCAAGACACCGGATATATTGAATCTTGATGTTCCGGAATGCCGTCTGCATGTGATCGAAACGGAGGCAACGGATTTCCAGAAGGAACTGGTTGCGGAGCTTTCGGATCGAGCTGATATTGTACAGGCTGGCGGTGTGGATCCCAGCGAGGACAATATGCTGCGGATCACTGGTGACGGCAGAAAGGTGGGGCTGGATCCCAGGCTGATTGATCCGGAATTCGAGGATGATCCAAACACCAAGCTAAATCAGTGTGTACGCAACGTGTTCAGGATCTGGGAGGAATCTAAGCCGGATCTGGCAGCACAGTTGATATTCTGTGACCTGGGTGTTCCTCACGGAAAAAGTGCTGCATTGGATGCAGCAGAGCAAAATGCGGAACATTCCGTATCTGACCAGGACTCCTTGGAGGAGTCCGGCAGCTTCTGCGTATACGAGGACATTCGCAACAAGCTGATGCAGTTGGGTATTCCCAAAGAGGAAATCGCATTCATTCACGATGCCGGAACAGAAGCACAGAAAGCTGCACTGTTTGAAAAAGTGCGTAGCGGAAAAGTGCGTGTGCTGCTTGGATCTACTTCCAAACTGGGTACCGGCACAAACGTGCAGGATCGCCTGATTGCCACGCATGATTTGGATGTGCCGTGGAGACCCAGTGATCTGGATCAGCGCCGTGGGCGTATGGTTCGACAGGGAAACATGTACAAACAGGTTGATCTGTATCGATATGTTACCAAGGGAACATTCGATGCCTATAGCTATCAGACGCTGGAGAACAAGCAGAAATTCATCAGCCAGATCATCACCTCAAAAACACCGGCTCGGAGCTGTGAGGACGTTGACCAGGCTGCCCTGTCCTATGCGGAAGTTAAGGCACTCTGCACCGGAGACGAACGCATTAAGGAGAAGCTAATGCTGGACAATGAGGTCAAGGAACTTCAGCTCATGAGATCGGAATATAATAATCAGCATTATGAGATGGAGGATAGGATCCGCCAGTATCCAGAACGGTCTGCAAGCTTGAAGGCAAGGCTGGAAGCATTACAGCAGGATGTGACACAGGTGCATGCTCTATCCAGTGTGGAAGGTGCTATGCCGGACTTCTGTATCACCCTTGGCGGCAATCAGTATACAGATATGAAAGAGGCTTGTGTGGCACTGGATGAGCAGCTGGACAAGCTGGAAGAACATACGGGTACTGATATTGAAATCGGTAGCATATATGGCTTTCCGCTGACTGTTCGGAAAGATGAGTATATGGAGTATCCACAACTTGCCATGCATGGCGCATTGCTGCACGAAGTGAATGTCAGCAAATCAGCACGGTTTACCTTGCGCAACATAGAGGCTGTAGTCGTTGACATGTCGCAACAACTTGAATTTCTGAAGTGTGGTGTGGCACAGCTTGATCTGGACTACCAGGATGCCCTGGAGCATGTGCATCAGCCCTTCCAGCGTGAACAGGAGCTGCAAGATAAGTCAGAACGGCTGTCAACGCTCAATGAGCAGCTACAGGCAGCCGCAAAAGCAGCTGTTGCAAATCGAACCGGCAAGCATCAACCCTATTATTTCAGCCGTTCCAAGCGGCAAAACATAGCTTCAAATCATAGACCCGAAACGCCTGTAACTACAAGGGAAAAATCAGAAAGGAGTCAAAACCATGGAACAGAGTGCAAATAAAGTCAAAAAGCAAGAGGAATTCCTCCCTGCAGAAAAGAAATCGGAAGCATTGCTTCCGCTCTTTTCTGCATTTGCCCAGCGGCAGCAAGACAAGATCCAGGTGCTGCATGACAAGATTGCTACCCAGCAGGGCAAAATTGAGAAAAACAAGGCTGCTATCGAACGATTGCAGCACAAGGCTGTTGCACTGCGTAAGGATGTGATCTTGCTGCGTGGACTCGCACAAAAACTTCCCGCCCTTGCCGCTGCATTGAATGCTATGGCAGACAGAAAGGGAGAAAAAATTTACAAAATTGAGAAGCAGAAGATTCCCGCTCGACAGAATAAGATTGCTGAACATGAGCAGACCATTGAAAAACACAAGGGCAAGATAGCAAAAGCCGAGAAAAAGCTGTCCAGAGCTGTGCATATGTCCGAATTTCTAAAAAATTTCGGAAAACTTGACAAAGAAGCACGCCGAGAAGGGTATCTTTCTGGACTTGCTGCATTGACTCATGATGCCCAGGAACGCACAGAGCAGAAGCTGGTCAAGCTGACTAACAAGCTGGAGGTGGCAGAGCAGCAGTCAGCTGCCAAGGACAAGCTGGAGGAGCTGCGTGCCAAGATCGATCAGTTGGAGCAGAAAAAGAACCGACTGATCGATGCGCAGAACCTTTTGAAGGGAGTGAATCAGAACCAGCAGAATGTAATCCTGCTGCCGATGATTGACCGGGCTATTGATAAAGCTGCGGATACCATTCCAGAAATGGAAAGCATTCAAACTCCCAAAGCAACCAGCTTATTCAATGCGGTTGTGGGCATAAATCATAAGATCCTGAAGGACGAAATCGCCACAATGCCTATTCTGGAAACTAATGCACGGGAAAAAGGCGCTCATGAACAGCCTGACAAGAAGGTGTTCACCATGTCCAGAAAGACCATGACTCAGAATGCAGAGCAGCTGCGCCGGAATCCGGTGCAGCACGAGAAACCGGAAAAGCAACCAGCTACTAAAAAAAGAACGAGTAAAAGAGGAAAGAAAAATGACGTTGTACCATCAATGTGAAATAGACGATCTTCAGGCAATCGTCACAGAGGGGCTTCTGCCAATGTCAATCACCGGGAACAACGCCTGGGAGAGCAAGAGAGCACCCAACAGCGCTGATGTTGTTTATCTTTTCGACCCCATAGGCGAGCAGAATGCTTTCACCCAGTACGGTCTTGCGTTGATCGAAGTAGATGTTGATGGTGCCGAAAAAAGCGTTCTGGCTGATAACGATGTCGGAGTTGGAGTGTATGACGAATATACAATTGATGCCGTTCCACCCAGCAATATCGTAAGAATCTACCTACCGGAAATATTCAAAGATCGGCTTGTCGATCTCCCTAAAGAAGTGTTGGAAAAGGTAACTTGGTGCAAGATCACTGGAGAGATATTCGATAAGTACATTCCAAATCCGGACAATGAGTACGGTTTTGGCGGCACAAACATTTACAGACAAGCAACCGACAGGGACTTGGAAATTATCGGAGCCGAAGCGCCAATTCACATTTGGAGTGCCACTTACTTCCGGGCATTTGTTAAACGTGACGGCAAGCACGGGTGTGACGAATTGTCATTAAAAAAAGTGGTGTATGATTTAGAAACAGCGCTTGAAGTGGAACGAGGGGTACAAAAACAACCCGTTCAGAATGCGTTCACCATGTCCAGAAAGACCATGACTCAGAATGCAGAGCAGCTGCGCCGGGATCCGGTGCAACACGAGAAACCGGAAAAGCACCGGGGGAATGAAATTTCCTAATCAAAACCCTTGACATTTTTTTAGAAAACGGTTATAATAATATTAGTCTCAAATGTCTCTCCGCTCACCGATATGCGGAGCCGAAACAAATGGTCGGGTACAAATGACGAATAAAGGCTCTATCCAGTCGATAGAGCCTTTATTCTTTAGGAGGCTAAAAATGAAAAGTGGGAATTTCTATTTTATTTCTGACGATTTTTACGCAACGCATGATCCGGAAAAGTTGCTAATGCAAAACAAGGAACAACAAAACGGACAATTGCGGAGCCGTCCTTGTTTTCTTGCGTTCCCGGATCAAGATAATTCGCAAATATTCTGGTGTGTTCCTATTTCGTCTAAGCTCGATAAGTTTAAAACGATTACTTCTCATAAACTGAATCAAATGATTCAGAAAGGAATAAAGCACCCTGTGTGTGATACCATTCGATTTGGAACGGTAATGGGTGCCGAAAAAGCATTTCTCATTCAAAATATGTTTCCCATCACGGAAAAATATATTACCGATACATACATAGACAATAACACCAATAATGAAGTTACCATTGCCCCTCCACTTGAAGCGGATATCATAAAGCGTGCAAGGAAAGTGCTATCCCTTACTTCTCGTGGCATTCCACTGATATTTGGGGATGTACAGAAAATATACCATACATTAGAAGCAGAGCTTGAAGCAGACCGAACGGTGCAGAAACAGCCCGTCCAGCCTGACAAGAAGGTATTTACCATGTCCAGAAAGACCATGACTCAGAATGCAGAGCAGCTGTGCCGGATCCAGCCGCAACGGGAACAGCCGGCGCAACAGAAAGCAAAGGTTGAAGAACTTGAATAGTAAAATGCCCCCAGCAATTAAGCTGGGGGCATTTCTCTTAGTCAACCACCCTCAGTTTCCCCTTTAGTTATCAATGATGCTTCATAATCGACAATCATTTTTTCCAGATCAGCAATAGCCTTTTGCCGACGAGTCAGGAATGTTACTGGGGTACTATACCGGTTTTCGGCAGAAAAATCGGTACAGCAGCCCTTCTGGTCAATTCGTTTGACTTGCATTTTTTCGCTACAATAGAGCCAATCCTTCAAAGCATTCAGAACAGCACGTGCATATTCATAATTTATTTCGCTCACATCTTCCGGGATTGCAAACAGCGTTGCGCATGCGCAGTTTCTACACTTGTGTTTTATTGCCATTGTCAGTCCTCCAGTTCATCGAACAGTCCTCTTTTTTCAAGCTCTGCTTGCAAATCTCTATGCAGCAGCTTTCTGTTGATTATCAGCTCATCAGGAGTAACGCTTATATTAGATTGTGCCGGGGGTTGCTCCCCGGCTGGTTTTATTATTCATTTTCAACCAGGGTGGCATCGAATAAATAGTGATCCCAGTATTCTACCGCTTCTTCGTAGGTCAGGTCTGAAATTTGCCGTGATTGTTCGATCAGATAATATTTGCCCAACGCAATTGCTTCTTCTTCGCTGTCTGCTTCGATGCAATCCGGGATTGAATCTCTATCCCAGATTCTCTCGTTAGAAAAATTATTCTCGTTTGCTACACTTACTCGGTACATCATTTTCTTTCCCTCCTTTAGGTTTTGCCGGGGATTTCTCCCCGGCTGGTTTTCAGAAGTAGCATTCTTTATATTATCATCTGTCTATTATAGTGAGAATGTACGCTCCCTCTCTGCGCTTGTCAGAGGAAGCTATACAGCGACTATTCTGGATAACCTTACAAGGATAGAACTTGTCGGGAGTATCAAGAAAATGCCCCTCATATAATAAGTCGCCGTCATTTTCTGATTGCAGAATAAGCAGAACATCATCGCTGTCCCTAGCAGTTCCGAACTGCTCTTTCCATTTGTCAACCCATGCTTTTACCGTTTTCATATTGTCCTCCATTTCCGCAGCTCGCAAACCGCCTTTAGATTGTGCCGGGGATTTCTCCCCGGCTGGTTTTATTATTCATTTTTTTTAATTTTTACAATATTATTAGAAGTTCCTAAAACTTCCGCATCTAACTCATCATATAATCCCATACCTTAATCTTTCAAATATCCGTCAGGGTCAACACCGTATTTTTTTATAAAACTTGTTTTTAATAAATCTAGTTTGTCAGAATATCTATCATCATATTTTCTTGCACGATATCCTGATAAATCTTCATTCCAGTCGGGGTTATCCTGGACTTTTTTCGTAGTACTTTTTCCTGTCCCTACCTTATTAGCTCTAATCATATTAGCGTTAGCATTAATATTTTTAGTAGCGTTATTAGCAATATTATTTCTTTTAGTTTCTTCGAGTCTATCGTTATAATATTTCATCATCAAATCATGGTAATTCTGTTGTTCAGCAAGTTTTTGTAAAGCGAGATTATTTTCTTGTTCTTTGTATTTAGGAGTCATTAATGAGTCAAACGCATTTGCGTCATAAGAATTAAAAATCCATATAAAGGGTTTCCCATTAATACGCCTTGCGTTACTCCATTTAGCAATCCTTTTACTATAGGTTTATTTGAAGTTCTTGCTATAGTTCCTACGGCTTCGCCTAACCTACCCATTGCTCCTTTGTTATATTCATTATCCCCGACTCTAAACTTATTATCGGTTAAATTAGAGGGCATAAAAGCGTTATTTCTGTTCTCATTGTATCCCATTAAGAAATCGTTTATTCCGTTTGAAACATTAGTCATAAGCGATTTATTATTTTTTTGAATTCCATTAACTAATAAAGGAGAATTAAACTGTCCTTGTCTTGCGAGTTCAATTTCTTCTTGCGTTTGGGGAATGTTTATAGGTTTATTTTTAAAAGATGCTTCTGTGGGGCAATAATGTTGCGCCAAGTGCATCATTTTATGTTTCTAAATTCT
>OQVQ01000294.1_pt1 | contig 24250 bp, 19 predicted proteins | sample 1691491 | NCBI WGS metagenome assembly OQVQ01 (sample SAMN03418252, study PRJEB22391) | human gut metagenome | biome: human-gut; feature: organic feature; material: feces | host: Homo sapiens | place: Tanzania | collected 2013-01
CGTAGCCCATTTCAAAGAGAATTTCAGTAAGAAACTGCGAAAGACAAACCGTCTTTTGCGGAGCCGACTTTATTACCGTATCATTTACAGTTACAGGATACGGCGACGGTTCGCCGTTTTCAGGCGACGTTGTTACCATGACGGGCAGCGCGTCGGGAGTATCGTCCGATTGCTGCACATTGTTATTGCAGCCGCAGAGTATCAAACAGCAAGCGGCGAGAAGAGCAAATATTTTTTTCAAACAAGCGCCCTCCTTAAAGATTTTCATAATCAAGTCCAAGTTCAAGCCGCGATTGCAGCATATCAATGAACTGTCGTGCGGTTCTCGGAGATCGTCCGCACTTTTTGAGTGCAAAACGTTCGGCTGCCGTGTCCAGCTTATCTTCGGGCAGCTCAATGCCTCTATCAGCTGCAATCTGATGAACAATATCAAGAAATTCGCTTTTGGCGGGCGTGCTGAATGTTATGTAAAGCCCGAATCGGTCGGCAAGCGACATATTTTCGTCACGCGCGTCTGCCGCGTGCATTTCATCGCCGCTTCGTTCGGAAACAGTTTCCTTGAGAATGTGACGGCGGTTTGTTGTTGCATATAAAATGCAGTTATCGGGCATAGCGACAACCGATCCTTCAAGCACTTGTTTTAAAAAGCTGTATCCCTCGTCGTTTTCACCGAATGTTATATCATCAATAAACAGAATAAATTTAAGCGGATTATCCTGTACAAGGCCATAAATACGGTAAATATTAAGGATTTCGCGTTTGGGAATCTGAATTACCCTAAGCGTGGGATACTGATTTACGAGCGCCTTTACCGTGCTGGATTTTCCGGTTCCTCTGTCGCCGTAAAGTAAAGCGTTGTGCGCTTTTTTACCGTTAAGGAAGCAAAGTGTGTTGTCAATTATCTTTTCACGCTGAACACGATAATTCTTGAGGTCCGAAAGGCGTATCGGATCAGGCTTACGAACGGGTATAAGCTCCCCATTTTCAAAACTAAACGCCTTATTTTCAGCAAATTTGCGGCTTCCGAAACGCTCGGCATATGAAATCACACTTTCGGTCGTTATCGCGGTTTTACCCGTTTCAAACTCAGGAAAATGCAGTTCGGAAGCCTCGGGAAAACGTTCGCATATAAATCCCGAAAGCTCCTGCGGTGTTTTTGAAGCAATTTCAGCCAAAACAGCTATATCGGAAGAAACCGATTTATAAAGAATATCAGATTTTGAACTTATATATGCATTTATAAGCGGATTACCGCCGCCTGCCGCAAGAAAGAAAATATAATCGCTCAGCGTAAGGTTTTCGGAAAGCAGCCGTTCACAGACAGCCGAATATGAACGCAGCGCACCTTCGCAGTTATCGCAAAAAATCCCGCAAAAATCATGTATCAGCGGGTCGTTTTTATACGCCGAACAGCACATAAGCGCCGCCGACAGATCAAGTTTATCCATAATAAAAAGCCTCTGATTCAGGGCAAAACCGCAATCTTGCCTTAGTAAAAGATGTACAGCAATACACTTTATATTATACATGATTATGCGGGAAGTTTCAAGCCTTTTTGTAAAAAATCACAAAAATTATTCAACAGTATAAATTGCAACAGATGCGATAATAATGTTGTCTACTGGTTGGCTTTCTGCGCCGTCGCTACCTATTTCGGTTTTAACCTTTGATATAGCGTCAATTACCTCAAAACCCTCTACCGTCTGTCCAAAAACGGTGTATCCGCCGTCAAGAAACGGTGTGCCGCCTACCTCGGCATATTTTGCGGAAATTTCATCTGTAAGCGTCTCGGACATTGCGCTTGCGCCATTCGCCATATTTGTGTAGGCCTCGCCGTTGGCCATATACGCGTTATAATAATCCGAACCCTTGTCGTATTTTTCAGCCTCCTGCTTAAACGCATTGCCATACTGCGAATAATAGTTCGCATACTGGTCATACATAGTCGAAATTTCGCTCTGCGGCTCTTTATTATTTACAATATAGAACTGGCAGGTATTGCTGCCGCCTGCGTTGGCATAGCAAAGCGCGCCGTAATAATGACGCATATCCGTGTTTATTTCACAGGAAAATTCGCCGCCGTCAGCCGCCGTTCCGCCCGTTCCGTCGCCGTTGAGAGAACCGCCCTGCATCATAAAACCATCTATTACGCGGTGAACGCTTTTACCGCTGTAATACCCCGAATTTGCAAGGTCAATGAAATTCTGCACACCGTACGGGACTTCCTCGGGGTAAAGCTTGACCTTTATATCACCGTAATTTTCAATGCTTATAACCGCATAGGTATCGCCTTTTTCAAGCGTTACCGTGCCGCTGTTTCCTCCGTTTCCGTTACCTTTGGTTACAGAAAATTTATCACCGTTTGCAGCAGCGTCGGCATTATCCTTTTCAGTCGTTGCTGCATTGCTGCCGCTCTCGGTCGCAGAAGGTTTATCGCTGTCTGAATTACAGCCGGAAAGCAGCATTGAAGTCGCACAAAGCAAAGCCAGTGCTACGGAAATTCTTCTTTTCAATTTCATATCTCCTTTCAAAAAGGCACAAAAACCGTCCCGCAGAGGGCTGCGGAGCGGTTTTCTGTCAGTCAATTTCAACCATAACTTTTTCGCTGTGCTTAACAGCGCCGGCGCGCATAATGGTACGGATTGCCTTAGCAATTCGTCCCTGCTTGCCGATTACTCTGCCCATATCGTCGGGAGCAACGTGCAGATGATACACAACTGTTCCGTCCTCCTTGGGCTCGTCAACAGTAATTTCGACTGCCGATTCATCTTCGACAAGCTCGCCTACCATTGCGTATAACAATTCTTTCATTGTAGCCTCCGCTTCGTTACGAACCTTACTTCTTTAAAAGCTTCTTAACGGTATCAGTGGGCTGTGCGCCGTTCTTGATCCACTGTTCAGCCTTTTCAGCGTCGATTTTAACAACTGCGGGTTCCTTTGTAGGGTCATAGTAACCGATTTCTTCGATAAAACGACCATCTCTGGGATAACGGGAATCAGCAACAACTACTCTGTAAAAAGGAGCCTTCTTAGCGCCCATTCTTCTGAGTCTGATTTTTACTGCCATTTAAATTCACCTCCATAAAATTATTTTTTGTATATTACGCTTTCGCGGTAATACCTTACATAAGACCGTTCATATCTCCGCCAAGACCTTTAAGCAGATTTCTTGGGAGTCTTCCCTTTTTCATCTTTCCGCCCATCTGCTTCATCATTTTCTGCATCATATCAAATTGTTTCAGTAGATTGTTGACATCTTCGACTCTCGTTCCCGAGCCTGCAGCAATTCTGCGCTTTCTCTTTGCGTCGATAAGCGAGGGACGTTCGCGTTCCTTTTTGGTCATTGAAAGAATAATCGCCTTTGTTCGCGGCATTTTTCTTTCATCAATATCTTCCTCTTTTATTTTTCCGCTCACTCCGGGGAGCATATTGAGGATCGAAGAAATACTGCCCATTTTTTCGATTTGTTCAAACTGGCTCAGCAGGTCGTTCATATCAAATTTGTTGGACTGCATCTTCTTTGCGAACTTTTCTGCTTCCTTTTCATCAAAGCTGTCTTTAGCCTTTTCAATAAGCGAAAGCATATCACCCATTCCGAGTATTCTGTTTGCCATTCTGTCGGGGTGGAACTGTTCAAGGTCGTCAATCTTCTCGCCAATACCTGCAAATTTAACCGGTTTTCCCGTTACAGCAAGTACGGAAAGCGCCGCACCGCCTCTGGTATCGCCGTCGAGCTTCGTGAGAATTACACCCGTTATATCGAGAAGTTCGTTAAAGCTCTTTGCGACATTTACAGCATCCTGACCTGTCATGGAGTCAACGACAAGCAGTATCTCGTTCGGCTGAACTTCCTTTTTAATGTTCTGAAGCTCGTCCATGAGCTGTTCGTCTATATGCAAACGACCCGCAGTATCGAGAATAACAACGTCATATCCGTTGTCTTTCGCAAATTTTACACTTTCGCGTGCAATTTTTACGGGGTTCTCCTGCCCCATTTCAAAGACCTTAACGCCTGCCTTTTCGCCGACGACTTTCAGCTGGTCAATAGCAGCAGGTCTGTAAATATCGCAGGCAACAAGCAGCGGACGCCTGTTCATGCCCTTGAGATACTTTGCAAGCTTAGCGGAATGCGTCGTTTTACCCGCACCCTGAAGTCCGCACATCATAATGACGCAGGGCGGTTTTGAGGGAAATTCAATTCTGGCATTGGTTTCACCCATCAGCTTGCAGAGTTCATCGTGAACAATGTCGATAACCTGCTGAGCGGGAGTAAGACTTTCCATGACCTCTGAACCTACAGCACGGTCGGTCACGCTCTTCACAAAATCCTTAACTACCTTGTAGCTTACGTCGGCTTCGAGCAGCGCCATTTTTACTTCGCGCATTGCTTCGTTTACCGTTTTTTCGTTCAGTTTTCCGTATCCGCGAAGGTTTTTGAAAACCTTTCCGAGCTTTTCCGATAAGCCTTCAAATGCCATTGAAAATTCTCCTTTCTACAAGCGTTCCTTTATATTATCAATAATTTCGTTGATTTTTTTTAATTTATTTCTGTCGGAGATTTCAGAAGATGATATTTCATCTTCAAGTTCTTCCAAATAACTGCGCATTTCGGAAAGGCGCTTCACTAAACCGAGCTGTTCTTCAAGCTCCGCAAGCCTCGCCTCCGCATTTTTTACGCAATTCATAACGCCCTGCCGCGTGATTCCCGTTTCCGCTGAAATCTCTCCGAGTGATAAATCATCTTCGTAATACATTTCAAGCGTTTCGCGCTGCTTATCCGTAAGAAGCGTCCCGTACAGGTCAAGCAAAAGCGTGTTGCGAAGATTTTTCGGCATCGCGAAAGCCTTCCTTTCATAACGTGTAAACTCTTTTTCGTTTACAGCTTTTTCATTATAACAAGAAAAAACGAATTTGTCAAGCATTTTAAGCACATTTTACAATATAGATAAATGTACCCTTGTTAAATGCTGAAAATCCGTTTATTTTAACAATTATATCAGCGTTTTGCGTGTTTTTTTGCCTTTACCCTAACTGTATTTTCTGAAACATCAAGCTCGGGAATACTCCTAAGAAAGCTCGATGTGCGGCTGAAACCGTAATTTTTCAAGCTGAAATGCCGATGATTTTTGCGAAGCTCATCATACACGACTGACAAATTCCGTATTACCCCGCCGTTTTTCTCAATCATATCAGCAATCTCATGCCTTACTGTTTCAAGGTCAACCTCGTTGCTGACCGACACGCTGTACCCATGAACATTCTTTTCCAATTTAAGTCTATGGCATTTTTCGCGGATAAATACGCTGAGCTGCGAATAGCCGTAGTTTCGCACGTCGAAATCAGTAAATTTCTGCTTCAGGAGCGAACCTATTTCCGACAAACCAAGCTCCTCGTTTGTTTCATCGGCAGTTATAAACGCAATTATCGCTTCCTCGATCTGCTCGACGGACGTTACGGCGTTCTCGTGTTTGCTGCGCCCCTGCTCATTCTTTGCTTCCTCGCCTGCTATCAGGTTAAGGTGAACAAAACGGTCGCAAGCCTTAACGAGCGCGGACGGAGTTTTCGCCTCACCCATTCCGATAACATACATTCTGTCCTCTCGCAGACGCATTGCGAGCTTAGTAAAATCGCTGTCGCTCGTAACAATGCAGAATCCGTCAACATTGCCGGAGTACAGAATGTCCATCGCGTCGATAACCATTGTCATATCCGTCGCGTTTTTGCCTTTTGTGTAGGCAAACTGATGAACGGGCTGAATTGAATATTCCAACAATAGTGATTCGTTCCAATCGTAATTTTTCGACCAGTCGCCGTATATGCGACGAATCGAAACCGTTCCGTATGAATCGAGTTCATCAAAAATTATTTTTATATATTTAGCACTTACATTGTCCGCGTCAATCATCAATGCAATATTAAGTTTTTGTTCCATTTTCACCTCAGCGTTTATTTGTCGCTTTTATCCGTAAGTTCCTTTATATTGGTGGTAATATTGTCTTTTATTGCTTTACTTTTGCGGATAATCGCATGGGAAAAGCGCATTCCTTTTGATTTGGTGTTTGCTGTAATACTTCTGACTTTCTGTATCGAATCAGTTATATCGGAAATCGAAGAAAACAAGACTTCCTGCATTTTTGTTTCACGTCTTTGAGTAACTCCATGCTTACAATTTTCAATTACAACCGAATATCTATCATAGGCTCTTTCAACAGCACTCTCCCACGATAAATAAACTTCGTTCATAGCATTCTCACCTATGCGTTTAAGTTCAGCGAGGTGAGAAGCTGCGAAAATCAAGTCTCCCGTGAATGATTCGACGTCGTTTTCAGTTAATATAGCGTTATGTTGATCCGTGAAATCTTCCGCTGCGCAGCTGCCCTTAATAAGAATACTCGCAAGCCCGCACGCAGCCGCCTCGCGCACTACAATTCCGTTAGTGTCATAAAGCGACGGGAAGAGGAACAAATCGCTTGCCGAATAATAATAGCGAAGTTCCTCGCGGCTGTTTATCGCTCCGACAAAAATACACGAATCGGCTATTCCGAGTTTCTGAGTATACTTTTCCATTTCCTCGCGATCACCGCCGTCTCCGACAACGAGCATTTTATATTCAATTCCTCGCTCGGAAAGCTGCTTTAACGAATCAAAAATAAGATGCAGACCTTTGTACCAGAACAATCGTCCAACAAAAATGAAAACAGGAACTCCGTCTTTAAGTTCATAATCAGCCCTCAGCTCAGCAATGCCGTCAGAGTCAGCACGTCCCCGCGGAAAATCAACACCGTTAGGCATAATTATATACTCGCCTTCATATCCAAGGCTGTTCAGATTTTCGCCCGCACCTTTGCTGACGGTCCAAATCTCATCGCAAGTATTCATGTTTTGAACAACGAATTTAGTTATCTGAGAAACAAGCAGCGGATTTTCAACAATTCGCTTTATATCCTGATCGAATTTCGTGTGATATGTCATTATAAGCGGCGCACCGCTTTTTTCCTGAAGATTTCTTCCCAGTACAGTTGAGGCGAACGGACAATGACTATGTATAATATCAAACCTGCTGCCTTTTAATCCTTCCAACGTCGAGCTGCTAAACGGGTAACCTGCCCTATATCCAAAAAGCTTTTCAGTCGAAAGACTGGAATAACGCACGACCGGAAAAGCATAATCGTCAACAACGCCCGGGAAACTCGGCGTGACAACGGTGGCCGAACCGAGGTGCGCCTGTATATTTGTAGCATAATTTATTACAGCATTGGCAACGCCGTCAATAAGCGGCGGAAAAGAGTCGTTAAGTAAACATACATTATATTTCTGACGTTCCATAATTTTACCTTCCTCTGCCTTATACTATTTTTCAATATTTTGAACATTCAATGCAATGTTTCGGGGATTTTTATTATTATACAATATTTTCCGTTATAAATCAAGGTTTATTCGGTCGAATTGTTCAAAAATAATGATTTTTTCATAAAAAAGAAGAATATGAACAAAAAAATAAAGCCCATTCGATGATAACCGTCGGCTTTAAGCATCGTCCTCGTGATTCGAGGGGAAACTAAACGTCTGCCACAAATCAGAGGTTTCTGATTCCTGAGTCAACTTCATCGAATGGGTTTATTTACTTATTGTTAAATTGGAAATTAGCCGTTGATCTTGGTTACAACGCCGGAACCAACAGTTCTGCCGCCTTCACGGATAGCGAAACGGAGACCTTCTTCGATAGCGATAGGAGTGATAAGTTCAACATCCATTGTTACGTTATCGCCGGGGATGCACATTTCCTTGTCAGCAGGAAGAGTGATAACACCGGTAACGTCTGTTGTTCTGAAGAAGAACTGAGGACGGTAGTTAGAGAAGAAAGGTGTATGACGGCCGCCTTCTTCCTTCTTTAAAACGTAAACCTGTCCGGAGAACTTGGTGTGGGGGTGAATAGAACCGGGCTTGCAAAGAACCTGACCACGTTCGATTTCGCTTCTCTGGATACCACGGAGAAGAGCACCGATGTTGTCGCCTGCTTCAGCGTAATCAAGAATCTTACGGAACATTTCGATACCGGTAACAACGGTCTGCTTGGGTTCGTCTGTAAGACCAGTGATTTCAACTGTATCGTTAGTCTTTAAGATACCACGTTCAACTCTACCGGTAGCAACAGTACCACGACCGGTAATGGTCATTGTATCTTCTACAGGCATGAGGAACGGCTGGTCTGCCTTACGGTCAGGAGTAGGAATATAGTCATCAACTGCGTCCATAAGTTCCTTAATGCAAGCATATTCAGGAGCGTTAGGATCAGTGCTTGTGCTGTCGAGAGCAACCTTAGCGGAACCACGGATTACGGGTACTTCATCTCCGGGGAAGTCGTTGTTTGTAAGGATCTCGCGGATATCCATTTCAACGAGGTCGAGAAGTTCGGGATCGTCAACGTCATCGCACTTGTTGATGAATACTACCATAGCAGGAACGCCTACCTGGTGAGCGAGAAGGATGTGTTCCTTGGTCTGAGCCATAGGACCATCTGTACCTGCAACTACGAGGATAGCGCCGTCCATCTGAGCAGCACCGGTGATCATGTTCTTGATATAGTCAGCATGGCCGGGGCAGTCAACGTGAGCGTAGTGACGCTTGTCGGTTTCATACTCAACGTGAGCGGTATTGATTGTGATACCACGTTCTCTCTCTTCGGGAGCCTTATCGATCATATCATATGCTTCGAACTTAGCCTGACCCTTTAATGCGAGGTACTTTGTGATAGCTGCTGTTGTTGTTGTCTTACCATGGTCAACGTGACCGATTGTACCAATGTTTACATGGGGCTTGGTACGGTTAAAATGTTCCTTTGCCATTGTTTTAATCCTCCTAAAATTGATTTGGGGTTGATGATACTATTGTACCAAATTATTACAGAAATTACAAGAGTTTTTCGAAAAAATTTATAAAATTATTCCTTATTTCTCTTGCTCATGATGCCTTCTGCAATGTTCTTCGGAACCTGAGTATAGCTGTTAGGCTCCATTACATACTGACCACGACCCTGTGTCTTAGAACGCAGGTCGTTTGAGTAACCGAACATTTCGGAAAGCGGAACAAGCGCATTGATCTGCTTAACGCCGTTTCTGTCTTCCATACCCTGGATAGTACCGCGGCGTGAGCTTAAATCGCCGATAACATCGCCCATATATTCTTCGGGAACGATTACTACTACCTTCATAATCGGTTCGAGAATGATGGGGCTCGCCTTCTTGCAGGCTTCCTTGAGTGCCATAGAACCGGCAATCTTAAACGCCATTTCAGAAGAGTCAACTTCGTGGAACGAACCATCGTAAAGTGTTACCTTGAGGTCAACTACGGGGTAACCTGCGAGTACACCGGACTGCATAGCGCCCTGAATACCTGCATCAACCGCCGGAATATATTCCTTCGGGATAGCACCACCGACAATGCTGTTGATAAATTCGTAGCCCTTACCGGATTCGTTAGGTTCAACATGGAGCTTAACGTGACCATACTGACCCTTACCGCCAGACTGACGAGCGTACTTTGTATCAACATCGGTAGCTGCGGTGATTGTTTCCTTATATGCAACCTGCGGAGCGCCTACGTTTGCTTCAACCTTGAATTCACGGAGAAGTCTGTCTACGATAATTTCGAGGTGAAGCTCGCCCATACCTGCAATAATGGTCTGACCAGTTTCCTGGTCTGTCCATGTCTTGAATGTGGGGTCTTCTTCTGCAAGCTTTGCAAGTGCGAGAGCCATCTTTTCCTGACCAGCCTTGGTCTTAGGCTCAATTGCGAGGTCAATAACAGGATCCGGGAATTCCATAGATTCGAGAATTACGGGATGATCTTCATCGCAGAGAGTATCACCGGTGGTCGTGTTCTTAACACCAACCGCAGCAGCAATATCGCCGCAGTAGCAGATTTCAAGATCCTGTCTGTGGTTTGCATGCATCTGAAGGATACGACCCATACGTTCCTTCTTATCCTTTGTTGCATTCAGAACGCTTGCGCCGGCTTCGACTGTACCGGAATAAACGCGGAAGAAGCAGAGCTTACCAACAAACGGGTCAGTTGCAATCTTGAATGCAAGTGCGGAGAACGGCTGATCGTCGCCTGCACGTCTTTCGGTTTCTTCACCTGTTTCGGGGTCAATACCCTTAATTGCAGGAATATCAAGCGGAGAAGGCATATAATCAACAACAGCGTCGAGAAGCTTCTGAACGCCCTTGTTTCTGTAGGAAGTGCCGCAGATTACGGGAACCATGTCATTTGCAATGGTAGCCTTTCTGATGCACGCCTTAATCTCGTCAACGGTGATCTCTTCGCCTTCGAGGAACTTATTCATGATGTCCTCGTCCTGCTCAGCAACCGCTTCGAGAAGTTCTTCTCTGTACTTGTTTGCGAGTTCCTTCATATCCTCAGGAATATCTTCAACTCTCATATCATTACCCAGATCATCATAATAAACGTCTGCGTTCATTTCAACGAGGTCGATAATTCCTCTGAATGTGTCTTCAGCGCCGATAGGGAGCTGAATCGGAACTGCGTTTGTCTTTAAACGTTCCTTCATCATCTTGACTACGTTATAGAAGTCGGCACCCATAATGTCCATCTTATTAACGTAAGCCATTCTCGGAACGCGATACTTGTCGGCCTGATGCCATACAGTTTCAGACTGGGGTTCAACACCGCCCTTAGCGCAGAAAACTGTAACGGAACCGTCAAGCACTCTCAGTGAACGTTCAACTTCAACAGTGAAGTCAACGTGACCGGGAGTATCAATAATATTGATTCTGTGCTTCTTCCAGTAAGCAGTAGTAGCAGCAGAGGTAATTGTGATACCTCTTTCCTGCTCCTGTGCCATCCAGTCCATTGTCGCACTTCCGTCGTGAGTTTCACCAATCTTGTGGTTGATACCTGTGTAGAAAAGGATTCGCTCAGTCGTGGTTGTCTTACCTGCGTCAATGTGAGCCATGATACCAATATTACGGGTCATTTCGAGAGTTACATCTCTTGCCATATATCCTCCGTTCTATTGCTTACCACTTATAGTGAGCGAAAGCTCTGTTAGCTTCAGCCATTCTGTGTGTATCGTCACGCTTCTTGCATGAACCGCCCTGACCGTTTAACGCATCTAAGATTTCGTTAGCGAGTCTTTCCTTCATGGTCTTTTCATTTCTGGCTCTGCTGTATGTGGTGATCCATCTTAAACCTAAAGTTCTGCGGCGTTCAGGACGAACCTCCATAGGAACCTGGTAAGTTGCACCGCCGACACGGCGAGCCTTGACCTCTAACTGAGGCATGATGTTTTCCATCGCCTGTTCAAATACTTCAAGGGGTTCCTTACCCGTCTTTTCGCCTACAATCTCAAATGCACCGTAAACGATCTTCTGAGCAACACCCTTTTTACCGTCAAGCATGATGTTATTGATGAGTCTTGTTACCAGTTCCGAATTGTACATAGGATCCGGTAATACATCACGCTTCGGCACGTTACCTCTTCTTGGCACTTTTCTTCCCTCCTTCATAATTTTGCGCCGTATACCATACGGCTAATGAAAATCATCGGTACTCGAAAGCGTCGCGGATTTCTCCGCCAACCTCCCGCCGTGCATTCAGAGGTATATATAATACCCGTCAAATGCGGCAGTTGATCTACTTAAATCAAGTTTAAGTTACGCCTTTTTTGCACCAGCCTTCGGACGCTTAGCGCCGTACTTGGATCTTCCCTGCATTCTTCCGTCTACGCCCTGCGCGTCGAGTGTACCGCGAACGATATGGTAACGCACACCAGGTAAATCCTTAACACGTCCGCCACGAATGAGAACAACAGAGTGTTCCTGAAGCTTGTGTCCGATGCCGGGGATATAGGCAGTAACTTCGTAACCGTTTGAAAGTCTTACTCTGGCTACTTTTCTCATAGCGGAGTTCGGCTTCTTAGGAGTCGCAGTTCTTACGGCTGTGCATACTCCGCGCTTCTGCGGTGCAGTAACGTCGGTAGCTTCCTTCTTAAGAGTGTTTAAACCCTTTAAGAGTGCAGGAGCCTTGGACTTCTTTTCGGATACCTCTCTGCCCTTTCTTACGAGCTGGTTAAAGGTTGGCATTATCTCACCTCCTGATATAATATACATTACAAGACAGAATTGTCCCGCAACATTGTTTATTATAACACACAAAAATGGCAAAAGTCAACAATAAACTTTTCTTACGAAAAAGATTGTAGCTTTTGCCATTTTAGATATTATTTTTTAATTATTTTTGTGCAATTTCACACACTTTCAGAGATTTCATCAGCCGAATCGTTTGATTCCTGTGAAATTTCCTCAAGCTCATGCTGATTCATACCAGTTCCGGCAGGAATAAGCTTACCGATAATAACATTTTCCTTCAGACCGAGGAGCGGATCGACCTTTCCGTGGATAGCTGCGTCCGTAAGAACACGGGTCGTTTCCTGGAATGAAGCTGCTGAAAGGAAGCTGTCGGTTGCAAGTGCTGCCTTTGTAATACCGAGAAGTACAGGCGAATAAGTCGGATAAGTAACATCCTCGCCGTTTGCTTTTCTTTCGTCGAGCTGCTCGATAATCTTTGCAAGCTCATTCTTGTCAATGGTCGAAGCGGGAAGCAGATAAGAATCACCGGGTTCATCAATGCGAACCTTACGCATCATCTGACGAACAATTACTTCGATATGCTTATCGTTAATATCAACACCCTGTAAGCGATAAACTTTCTGAACTTCGCTGATGATATAGTTCTGAACCGCTTCTTCGCCCTTAACGAGAAGAACGTCGTGCGGGTTGATAGAACCTTCGGTTATGGGGTCGCCTGCTGTGAGGTAATCGCCCTCGTCGATCTTCATTCTGTAGCCGAAAGGAACTGCATAAGCCTCTTCCGTTCCGTCGTCAGCGGTAACGATAACATGACGCGTTTTCTTGATCTCTTCAATTCTCGCCTTACCCGAAATCTTGGTGATGATAGCACTCGACTTAGGACGACGGCTTTCAAAAAGTTCCTCAACACGCGGAAGACCCTGTGTAATATCTTCAGCCGAAGCGATACCGCCCGTATGGAACGTTCTCATGGTAAGCTGCGTACCGGGTTCACCGATAGACTGAGCAGCGATGATACCAACAGCTTCACCGATTGTTATAGGATTGCCGTTTGCAAGCGAAGAACCATAGCACTTTGCACAAACGCCATGCTTTGCGCAGCAGGTAAGAACCGAGCGAATCTTTACGGTCTGAGCGCCTGTTGCAATAATCTTCTGTGCGTCAGCGTCATTTATAAGCTTATCCTTTGAAACAAGGACATTTCCGTTTTCATCAAGGAAATCGTCAACAAGGTATCTTCCGACAAGACGTTCCTGGAGGGATTCGATCTTCTCCTTGCCTTCGCGGATCTCGTATACGTCAATACCCTCGGTAGTGCCGCAGTCTTCCATGCGGATAATAACTTCCTGCGAAACGTCCACAAGACGGCGGGTGAGGTAACCCGAGTCAGCCGTTCTCAGCGCAGTATCCGCAAGACCCTTTCTGGCGCCACGGGAAGAAATGAAGTATTCCATGATGTTAAGACCTTCACGGTAGTTAGCACGAATCGGAATCTCAATCGTTTCACCGGACGTATTCGCGATAAGTCCACGCATTCCGGCAAGCTGACGAATCTGGTTGATACTACCACGCGCACCGGAGTCAGCCATCATGAATATCGGGTTATACTGGTCGAGGTTCTTCGTAAGAGCGTCAGAAACGTCGTTCGTCGCCTTGTTCCATATATCAAGAACCGCATTCTTACGTTCCTGGTTTGAAATGAAGCCTCTTGAGAAGTTTTTATTGATCTCGAGAACCTGTTCGTCAGCTTCTTCAAGGATATGCTTCTTCTGTGGCGGGATAGAAGCGTCGCATACTGCAACGGTTATCGCTGCCTTTGTGGAATACTTGAATCCCAGAGCCTTTATCTTATCGAGAACCTGCGCGGTCATTGCCGTGCCGTGAATCTTTATGCAGCGCTCGATGATCTGACCGAGCTGCTTCTTACCTACCTTGAAATCAATTTCAAGGTTAAGCGCGTTTTCGGGAATACTTCTGTCTACAAACCCAAGATCCTGCGGGATATGCTCATTGAAGATTATCTTACCAACAGTGGTCGTGATAAGACGTTCGATCTTCTCTTCGCCGACTTCCTTAATAACGCGAACCTTTATTGCGGCATGAATGGAGATTACGTCATCCTGATATGCCATAAGAACTTCATTGAAATCGCAGAATATCTTGCCCTCGCCCTTTTCGCCTTCCTTAGAAAGTGTAAGATAGTACGAACCGAGTACCATATCCTGTGTAGGAACTGTTACGGGACGTCCGTCGGACGGCTTAAGCAGGTTCTTTGCAGCAAGCATAAGGTTTCTCGCTTCGTCCTGAGCTTCCTTTGAAAGCGGAAGATGAACCGCCATCTGGTCACCGTCGAAGTCCGCGTTATATGCGGTACAAACCAGCGGGTGAAGCTTTAATGCACGACCCTCGACGAGTACGGGCGAGAAAGCCTGAATACCAAGTCTGTGAAGCGTAGGCGCACGGTTCAGAAGAACGGGGTGATCCTTGATTACATCTTCAAGAACGTCCCAAACTTCGTCCTTTGCGCGGTCAACCATTTTTCTTGCACTCTTGATATTGTTTGAAAGACCTCTTGCGACAAGTTCCTTCATTACAAATGGCTTGAACAGCTCGATTGCCATTTCCTTAGGCAGACCGCACTGATCCATTTTAAGGTCGGGTCCTACAACGATAACGGAACGTCCGGAGTAGTCAACACGCTTACCGAGCAGGTTCTGACGGAAACGCCCCTGCTTACCCTTTAACATATCGGAAAGGGACTTGAGCGGACGGTTAGACGGACCTGTTACAGCTCTGCCATGTCTGCCGTTGTCGATAAGTGCGTCAACGGCTTCCTGAAGCATTCTCTTTTCATTGCGGATAATTATATCGGGAGCTTTAAGCTCCAGCATCTTTTTAAGACGATTGTTACGGTTGATAACACGTCTGTACAGATCGTTAAGGTCGCTTGTGGCAAAGCGTCCGCCGTCAAGCAGTACCATAGGACGAATATCCGGCGGAATAACCGGAACAACGTCGAGTATCATCCATTCGGGACGGTTTCCGCTCTGGCGGAATGCTTCGATTACGTCAAGACGCTTTAAAATCTTAACGCGCTTCTGTCCCTGCTGAGTTGTTTCAAGCTCTTCTTTAAGCTCTGCGGAAAGCTTTTCAAGGTCAATTTCCATAAGGAGTTCCTTGATTGCTTCCGCGCCCATAGCAGCCTTGAAATCGTCCTCATAACGTTCTCTCATGTCCGCATATTCCTTTTCGGAAAGAAGCTGACCCTTTGTAAGAACGGTGTTGCCGGGTTCGGTTACGATATACTTTGTAAAGTAAAGTACTTCTTCAAGTCTTTTCGGGGAAATATCGAGAACCTGACCGATTCTCGAAGGAGTACCCTTGAAATACCAAATGTGCGAAACGGGCGCAGCAAGTTCAATGTGACCCATTCTCTCGCGGCGAACCTTGTTGCGCGTAACTTCAACGCCACAGCGTTCGCATATTTTACCCTTAAAGCGAATTCTCTTATACTTTCCGCAGGCACACTCCCAATCCTTCTGCGGTCCGAAAATTCTTTCGCAGAAAAGGCCGTCGCGCTCAGGCTTCTGAGTACGATAGTTGATTGTTTCGGGGCGTTCAACAACGCCGTAGCTCCATTCACGGATCTGTTCGGGAGAAGCCAGACCGATTTTCATTGATTCAAATACACTAAATGCCAATTTTACAAACCTCAATTCTTTTAAAGTTCAAATTGCCGTAAAATTTACCGTTAAAACGGAAATTATTCATCCTCGTCGTCCAGATCCAATGATTCGTCGTCATCAAAACTGTCGCTGTCATCAAAGTCATCGTCCAGATCGTCATAATACGAATCATCAACATCTTCGGGAATAAATGCAGAATCAATTTCGTTGTCATCGGCAACATATTCAAAGTCTTCGGGGCTTACCGTACCCATGTCGTCGTCGTCAAAGCTCTGCTTGAGGTCAATCTCATCATTGTTCTCATCGAGTACCTTTACGTCAAGTCCAAGTGACTGGAGTTCCTTGATAAGAACCTTGAAAGACTCGGGAACGCCGGGCTTCGGAACGTTTTCGCCCTTTACTATCGCTTCGTAGGTCTTTACACGTCCGACAATATCGTCTGACTTGACCGTAAGGATCTCTTGAAGCGTATAAGCAGCACCGTAAGCTTCAAGCGCCCAAACTTCCATTTCACCGAAACGCTGTCCGCCAAACTGTGCCTTACCACCTAACGGCTGCTGTGTAACCAGCGAGTAAGGACCTGTCGAACGTGCGTGAATCTTATCATCAACAAGGTGGTGGAGCTTGAGGTAATACATATAACCTACGGTTACAAAGCTGTCAAACTTTTCACCTGTACGACCATCGATAAGCTGAGTTTTTGCTTCCTGAGTCATGGGAATCTTAGAGAAGTCGATTTCGGGACCGTCCTTGCCGGGATAGTTAGCTCTCTGCTCGTCAGCCAGCTTAAAGCATTCTCTGATATCCTCTTCATGAGCGCCGTCAAATACAGGTGTCATGATCTTCCAGCCAAGCGCCTTAGCGGCATATCCGAGGTGAACCTCGAGTACCTGACCGATATTCATACGAGAAGGTACGCCCAGCGGGTTAAGAACAATGTCAAGCGGTGTGCCGTCGGGGAGGAAAGGCATATCTTCCTGATGAAGAATACGGGAAACGACACCCTTGTTACCGTGACGACCCGCCATTTTATCGCCGACAGAGATTTTTCTCTTCTGAGCGATATAGCAGCGCACTACCATATTTACACCCGCGGCGAGTTCGTCACAGTTTTCTCTCGTGAATACCTTAACGTCAACGATAACGCCGCTTTCGCCGTGCGGTACACGAAGCGAGCTGTCGCGAACTTCCCTTGCCTTTTCGCCAAAAATAGCACGGAGCAGGCGTTCTTCTGCGGTAAGTTCGGTTTCACCCTTAGGAGCAACCTTACCTACAAGTATATCGCCCGAGTGAACTTCCGCACCTATGCGGATAATTCCCTGTTCATCCAGATCTTTCAGAGCGTCTTCGCTGAGGTTCGGAATATCACGTGTGATCTCTTCCGGTCCGAGCTTTGTATCGCGGCATTCGAGTTCATATTCTTCGATATGAATAGATGTATAAACGTCGTTATAAACAAGTTTTTCGTTGATAAGAACGGCGTCCTCGTAGTTGTAGCCTTCCCACGTCATGAAGCCGATAAGTGCATTCTTACCGAGCGAAATCTCACCCTGAGAAGTTGCGGGACCGTCAGCAAGAACCTGTCCCTTCTTTACAGCCTCGCCCTTTACAACAATCGGTCTCTGGTTAATACAGGTACCCTGGTTGGAGCGCTTAAACTTGATCAGCTTATACTTGTGATCCTGTCCAAGTTCGTCCTTAACTACGATTTCATCGGCGCAGACTCTTGTAACAACGCCGTCTTCCTTTGCAAGAACGCAAACGCCCGAGTCAACAGCCGCTTTGTATTCCATGCCTGTTCCGACAATCGGATTTGTGGTAACCATAAGCGGAACCGCCTGGCGCTGCATATTCGCACCCATAAGCGCGCGGTTCGCGTCGTCATTTTCAAGGAACGGAATCATCGCCGTCGCAACGGAAACAACCATCTTAGGCGAAACGTCCATGTAATCAACGTTATCGCGGCTAACTTCGAGAATTTCATCTCTTCTGCGCGCCGTAACACGCTTTCTCACAAAGCAGCCGTTTTCATCGAGAGGCTCGTTCGCCTGAGCGATCGTGTACAAATCCTCAACGTCAGCCGTCATATAAACAACTTCGTCGAGAACCTTTCCCGTCGCCTTGTCAACCTTGCGGTAAGGCGCTTCGATAAAGCCATACTTATTTATTCTTGCAAAAGACGCAAGATAGGAGATAAGACCGATGTTAGGACCTTCAGGAGTTTCGATAGGGCACATACGTCCGTAGTGCGAGTAGTGAACGTCTCGAACCTCAAATCCGGCTCTGTCTCGCGAAAGACCTCCGGGACCGAGCGCTGAAAGGCTTCTCTTATGAGTAAGTTCCGCGAGAGGGTTGTTCTGATCCATGAACTGCGACAGCGGAGATGAACCGAAAAATTCCTTTATAGCCGCAACAACGGGCCTGATATTTACTAAGTTATTCAGCGAGATCTTCTCGGTATCCTGCTGTAAGCCGATTCTTTCGCGGATAACGCGTTCCATTCTGGTGAAACCGATTCTAAACTGGTTCTGGAGCAGTTCGCCAACGGAACGGATACGTCTGTTTCCGAGGTGGTCTATATCATCAACCATTCCGACGCCTTCGCAGAGGTTGATAAAATAGCTTACGCTAGCGAAAATGTCGTCAAGGGTGATGTGCTTCGGAACAAGAATGTCGGCATTGAGCCTGAGAGCCTCTTCAATTTCCTCAACGCTTTCATTGTTTTCGAGGATTTCCTGAAGAGCGGGGAAAAATACCTTTTCATTTATGCCACAGGCTTCCGCGTCGATCTCTGCTGGGATATACGGCGCAATGTCAACCATCTGGTTGCCGATTACCTTAACGAGTTTGTCTTCAACATCGAGGTAAACTGCGCCAACGCCTGCCTGTTCAATCTCAAATCCCTTGTCGGTATTGATAAATTCGCCTGCTTCGGCGATAATTTCGCCCGTCATAGGATTTACAACAGGTTCAGCGAGCTTGTGACCGATAATACGACTGGCAACGCCAAGCTTTTTGTTGAACTTATAGCGTCCGAATCTCGAAAGGTCATAGCGCTTTGCGTCAAAGAAAAGGTTGTTCAGGTGACCCTCTGCGGAATCTACCGTAGGCGGCTCGCCCGGACGCAGCTTCTTATAAACCTCAAGCAGCGCTTCTTCTTTATTTTTGGTGGAATCCTTCTGGAGGATAGTCTGTTTAATACGCTCATCCTCGCCGAAAAGCTCAATAAGCTCATCGTCGGTTCCCTTTCCGAGTGCACGGATAAGAGTTGTCGCGGGGATCTTTCTGTTTTTATCAATGCGCACATAGAATATGTCATTGGAATCCATTTCATATTCGAGCCATGCGCCGCGGTTAGGAATTACCTGTGAAGTAAAGAGTTTTTTACCTGTTTTATCATAGTCAAAGCCATAATATACGCCGGGAGAACGAACCAGCTGCGATACGATAACACGTTCAGCACCATTGATAACAAATGTGCCGCTGTCGGTCATAAGCGGGAAGTCGCCCATAAATATTTCGCTCTCGGTAACCTCTCCGGTTTCCTCGTTGCGCAGATGCGCCTTGACTCTGAGAGGAGCCGCATAGGTTACGTCACGTTCTTTACATTCCTCGATCGTGTACTTCGGAGTTTCGTCGATACGATAATCCACAAAACTCAGAACCAGCTTGCCGTTTGAATCGGTTATGGAGGAGATGTCATTGAAAACCTCTTTGATTCCCTCTTCCAAGAACCATTTGTAAGAATTTTTCTGAATCTCAATGAGGTTCGGCATTTCTATGACCTCGTTAATCTTAGAAAAACTCATTCGGGTAGTCTTACCCAGCTGCACCGGCTTTACATTCACCATTGGCTTAATCACTCCTTAAATTTTTGAAAACACAGGCTTATTTCCGCACTTTCCGTTAATAAGTCCATTATAATTCAGTATTTTATTATATCCCAAATGGAATGATTTGTCAAGCATTTTTTTAATTTTTTTTGAATATTTTTTTGTTTTTGCGTATATGATTTTTTGTTATATTGTTTTTATCGTAAAATGTACCCATTTTTCCGCCTGAAAATTCCAAAAAATAAAGGCTGCTTTCAAAAAACAAAAGCAACCCCTATAATTCTATAATATAAATCACATTCGCGAAAAGAACTCGACAATTATTTTCTCCACCGTTTCACGCCCGAACCAACCGTCTCCTTCACGCTTTTTACGATAAAGACGGTTCATATCGGATATTTCAGATTCGGTAAGTTCTGTGAAATCATTCGCTTCCCTGCTTTCGGGGACGCCGACGAACTTATGATCGCCATCGCTGCGTCTGAAAACCCCGACGACCCTTACTTGCACCTCGTCGCCGAGTTCGTATTCGTCATCTGTCATCACAATTACGTCAAGATGCGGCTGCGGAGGCGTTCCCGACTCCTTTATCCAGCCGTGTACGGCTGGCGCACTCCGCGCACATATGAAAGGCTGCCGCAGTCCTTTTCGATAAATGAATACGTTTCGGCAATATATTTCATTCGCTTGGGATATGCGTAAGTCTGTTCAATTTTAGCCGTAAAAATCATTTTTCACCTCGTCAGCCTATGTCGTAAAATTTTCCCTTATGAAAATTGGGATTTCCGAGATTTTTCGCCGTAAGTCTGAACATTACGCATCCGTCGGGACAGACAATATCTTTGCAGTATTTTCCGCTTCCGCCTAGATTTTCGAGATCACCGCCGCTGCGTATAGCTTCCATGAGCGGATAAAGCATCATCATCGTCTTGGAACAGATCCCGTAGCCCTGAGCGTTTACGGGACAGCCGTATGTACAGGTGTACTTGTCGCCGATCTCTTCACCGTTTCGGCAATAGCGCTCAGTGTGATCGCCGCGCAGAAATCCGATAACCTCGACCTCGAATTCGTATTCCTCATCATACCATTTTTTCATTTCATTTAATCCTTTCTCTTTAACTTTATCAAGTATTCATCAGTATCTTCCTCAAGTTTCCTTTCGGAAGTCCTATAAAATCCGCTGCGTTTATAAAACGCAATGGCTTTTACATTCTTTTCAAGCGCCCACAGAAATTCGCACTTCATCTCTGCCGCAGCGTAACCGAGCAATTCGGTGCCTATTCCCTGTCCCTGCAAAACAGGTTCGACGAAGAGCTTTTTCACTTCTAAGTTTTCAACCGTTACAAAGCCTTTTACAACACCGTCGTCATAAACATAGGTGTTTTTCAGCTTTTCGGGAGCTTTCAGATATTCGTTTATTTTATCCGAGACCTGCAAATCACCGAAATAAAACGAATCGTTTCTGAATATCGGATAGAAATTCAGGCGGTAGTTGAATATCTCAATTTCTGCCAGTCTAGACGCATCACTCCCGCACGCCTGTCTGATTTTTTCGTTCATATCGTAAGTTCTTTCTGCTCGGTTTCTTCCTCACGATAGCTTAAATCCATAGCATTGAGCGAGCTTTCGTCAATTCCCTCCGTACTCTCCTTTTCAAAAATCGTCTTAACAGTCATCATCATTATTTTAAGGTCAAGCAGGAGTGAAAAATTTTCTATATATATAAGGTCGAGCTTCAGCTTGTCGTAAGGTGTTGTATTGTACTTTCCCATTACCTGCGCATAGCCCGTAAGACCCGCTTTGGCATTGAGTCTGAATGAAAATTCGGGAATATCCTGTTCATACTCATCGGCAATTTCGGGGCGTTCGGGACGTGGGCCTACAATGGACATTTCGCCTTTAAGAATGTTTATAAGCTGCGGAAGCTCGTCCAGACGCGTTTTTCTGATAAATTTGCCGACGGGCGTTATTCTTGAATCTCCCTCCGCGGCAAGTCTTGCCACGCCATCGCTTTCCGCGTTCACTATCATTGAGCGGAACTTGTAAAGATAGAATTCCTTTCCGCCGTATGTAAGCCGCTTTTGCTTATATATCGCGGGGCCGCCGTCATACGCTTTTACAGCTATTGCCGTACCGATAATGAGCGGCGATAAAACAATTATGGCAATTCCCGAAAGCACGAAATCAAACGTGCGCTTTATTGCCCGCTGTTCAAGTTTGGCACCGAAATTCCGCGAAACGAGCAAAGGCGTATCTAGGATATTGAGTTCCTCCGAACCTCTTATGAGAATATCGGAAATTTTCGGGGTAACATACACAAGTATTTTTCTGCGGAAGCAGAATTTCATAATATCGTTGCGTATTTCGTTCGGCGTGTCGCACACGACAACCGCGTCGTATTCGGGAAGAAGCGCCGAAATCCGCTCGAATCCCTCGTTTACATTGATAGCGGCGCAGATAATGAATTTATCGTATCTTTTGCTCATTTTATATACGAGCGAACGCGCAGATTTATTTGCATAAACCAGTATCATCTTTTTCGGAGGAAAAAGCTTTGCGTAATTGCGGTGAATGTAAAAACACCAAAGCAATGTCATGGCAGCCGCAGGAAAAAGTGATACAATAAGCGGAAGCGGACTGAGAAGTTCGCGTGCAATAAGCGAGATCTGGAGATATGAAATGCAGTCGGTAATGATAATCGCGATCATGTGAGTGAAAACCGAGTCGGTTATTCTCTGACTGCCGATGCGAAATCCGCCGTACATCTCAATAATGATAAAATAAATCAAGGCGTATACTATGTAAAGGATAATATTTCCGTTTTTGAAGAACGCCATGCCGATATTCGGATTGTAGAATATTTCCCACACAAAAGCAAATACCGAAGTGTACAAAAGCGTGCAGAACAATGCATTAAGAAATATAATAAAACGTTTTACGTTGGTTGCGTGATTTTTTTTGCTCATTTAACCGCTCCTTTCCGGGACAATTACGATTATAACACACTTTTTCAGAAATAGCAATGAAAATATATTGAAAAATTTCCGTAAAAAGGAATATTCGCCGACGGACAAGAATATAATGTAAGGCTACGCTCCCGGGAGCAAGGGCTGCACATTACAGAGCGCGCCCCCCAAACAAAAGCCGAAGCTTATTTCCGTGAAATATCGCGGGCAGAAGCCTCGGCGCCTACAAAATACGCAGTGTATTCGCATTGTTTAAATCAACACCGCACAAAGCCCGAAATAGCCTTGTGCGGTGTTGTCATATAAATATGATTCAGTACATTTGTCTGTCAACGTTGATAACTACGTTAAGTCCGTCCTCAGCCGATTCAACACATTCCGTGATACGCTTTACTGCGTCAGCCGCGCTGATTTTCGATTCAAACGGAACAATAATGTCAAAAATCAGGTTGCGGTTCAGTTTTCCGTTCGTCATACGGAAATCATGCATCGTAATTCCGTTTCCCATATCGGAAAGAATTTTTTCTACAAGCCCGCGATAACGCACCGAATCCTCGGTTTCCGCCTCAACAGGGTCCATGTGTATCGTAGCGCAGCTTGCATACTTCTTTTTCAGCTCGTTTTCCACAATGTCGATAAGTTCATGCGCCTTGACAAACCCCATATCCGCAGGAACTTCCGCATGGAGAGAAATGATATTCGCGCCCACACCGTAGTTGTGAACTATCAGGTCGTGCACGCCCGTTATTCCCTCATGACTCAGCACCGTATCGCGTATATCGGCAACGTATTCGGGATCGGGCTTTTCCCCGATAAGGGGAGTGAGGCTCTCTTTCGCCGCGTCAAGCCCGGTTTTCAGAATAAATACCGCCACAACAACGCCGACATAACCGTCTATGCTTACGGAAGTGACAGCATAAACGATAAGCCCGACAATTACCGCGCCTGTCGAAATGCAGTCCGAAAGGCTGTCCATTGCCGCCGCTTTCATTGTCGTCGAATTGATAAGCCGACCTATTTTCCGATTATACAGGCATATGTATAATTTCACAAGGACCGACGCTATGAGTATTCCGAGAGAAATCCAGCTGAACGACATTTCCTCAGGCTCGATTATCTTCATAACAGAATCACGTCCGAGTTCATAACCCATAAAAAGAATTACGACCGACATGATAAGCCCCGCGACATATTCGATACGCCCATGTCCGAACGGATGTTCGCGGTCGGCGGGCATACCAGCCATTTTAAAGCCTACAATGCTGATTATCGAAGCTCCCGCGTCGGATAAGTTATTGAACGCGTCTGCTGTGACGGCGATCGAAGATGTGATAAGTCCCGCGAAAAATTTCCCGATAAAAAGCAGGATATTGAGTGCAATTCCTACCGCTCCTGTCAGCACGCCGTAACTTCTGCGCACTTCGGGGTCTGATACATTTTTATAATCTCGTATAAAAATTTTTGATAAAATTCCGATCACTGCAATTTCCTCCCAAAAATATTTGACAATTTCTTGAAAATGTGATATAATAATAAAGTTGTATGCGGGCGTGGTGGAACTGGCAGACACGTTGGATTTAGGTTCCAATGCCGCAAGGTGTGCAGGTTCAAGTCCTGTCGCCCGCACCAGCCGGTAAGACCGGCAACAAATTCCG
>OQVQ01000297.1_pt1 | contig 24132 bp, 15 predicted proteins | sample 1691491 | NCBI WGS metagenome assembly OQVQ01 (sample SAMN03418252, study PRJEB22391) | human gut metagenome | biome: human-gut; feature: organic feature; material: feces | host: Homo sapiens | place: Tanzania | collected 2013-01
CAGGACTGCGGACGGCGTTCAGACCGTGCTTTCGGCACTGCGTCCTGCGGTGGTTGCGCTTATTGCATCTGCGGGTGCGTCGATACTCACACTGGCACTGTTCAATACCGAATGGTACAATATAAGGATAGGAGATATCCGTCTGCCTGAGCTTCTGATATTTGCAGCTTCGCTTTATCTGCTGAGAAAATTCAAGGTCAGCGCCGTTATGATAATACTCGGAAGCGGAGTTATCGGTGCGGTTTTGTGCCTTATAAAATGAAATATCCTTTGTCAAGGGAGCTGCCTTTGACAAAGGATATTTTTTACAGTTCAATTATAACGGTCTTTCCCGTTCCAAGGCTTTTCGGGACATCTATTATCCGCTGATTTTCCGAACCTCGGAATGAAAGGCTTATGTTTTTCTTTTCCTCAACGAATTCGCCGTCCACAAGCACATCTATATACGAAAGGAATTCGTCTGTGACCTCGCATCTCGCACGGCTTTCGCTCAGCAGATCGTCCTCAAATGTATATCCCGAATAGCACCAGATATCCTTATCGGGATATGTCTCCCTGACACGCCTGAGAAGCGGCATGAGCGCACGCTGATTGTCAGGCTCCATAGGTTCGCCGCCCAGCAGCGACAGACCGTTGATATAGCCGGGTGAAAGCATGGAGATTATCCTGTCCTCGACAGCCTGTGTATATGGAGAGCCGAACGAAAAGTCCCATGTCCGGGCATTGAAGCAGCCCTTGCAGCGGTGCGTGCAGCCCGATACGAACAGGGAAACACGCACGCCCAGACCGTTTGCGATATCACAGTTTTTGATCTCGCCGTAATTCATTACAGATGGAGCACCCTTTCTCTTATTTCCTGAGTTCTTCCCTGATTCCAGAACTGGGTGCCGATATATCCGCAGGTCCTTCTGGCAACGTTCATCTTGTCCTGATCTCTGTTGCCGCACTTGGGGCATTCCCAGACAAGCTTTCCGTCGTCCTCAACGATCTTTATCTCGCCGTCATATCCGCAGATCTGGCAGTAATCGCTCTTTGTGTTAAGCTCCGCATACATGATATTATCGTAAATAAATCTTACGACCTGCATAACGGCAGGGATATTATTGAGCATATTCGGAACTTCGACATAGCTGATAGCACCTCCGGGGGAGAGTGCCTGGAATTCTGATTCAAGCTTCAGTTTTTCAAATGCATCGACCTGCTCGGTGACATGTACGTGATAGCTGTTTGTTATATAATTCTTGTCGGTTATGCCCTTGATTATTCCGAAACGCTTCTGAAGACATTTTGCGAATTTATATGTAGTGGATTCAAGCGGAGTGCCGTACAGGCTGTAATCTATGTTTTCGGCTTTCTTCCATTCAGCGCAGTAATCGTTCAGCATTCGCATGATCTCAAGTCCAAGCTCCTTGCCCTCGGGTTCGGTCAGCTTCTTGCCGATAAGGCTGTATACACATTCCCACAGACCCGCATATCCGAGGGAAAGGGTCGAATATCCGTCATAAAGCAGTTTGTCGATCTTTTCGCCCTTTTTAAGACGTGCGAGCGCACCGTACTGCCAGAGGATAGGCGCAACATCAGATGCTGTGCCGAGAAGTCTTTCGTGGCGGCATCTGAGAGCGCGGTGGCAAAGCTCCATTCTTTCGTCGAATATCTTTCTGAATTTATCCATATCCTTATGTGCGCTGAGTCCGATATCAACGAGATTTACGGTGACAACGCCCTGATTGAAGCGGCCGTAGTATTTGCGTGTGCCTTCCTTGAAATTGCCCGCATTTGCGAGATTTCCCTTGACATATGATCTGTCGGGAGTGAGGAATGAGCGGCAGCCCATGCAGGTGTATACATCGCCCTTCAGCTCACGCATTTTCTTTGCGGATATGTAGTCGGGAACCATTCGCCTTGCCGTGCATTTTGCCGCAAGCTCGGTCAGATAATAATAAGGAGCGTCCTCAGTGATATTATCGTCATCTAGAACATAGATGAGCTTCGGGAAAGCAGGTGTTACCCACACGCCCGATTCATTCTTGACACCCATATATCTCTGCCTGAGTGTTTCCTCGATTATCATAGCGAGATCCTTTTTCTCACGCTCGTTCTTTGCTTCTCCGAGGTACATAAAAACGGTGACGAACGGAGCCTGTCCGTTTGTTGTCAGCAGTGTTACGACCTGGTACTGGATAGTCTGAACGCCTCTTGTGATCTCATTGCGCAGTCTGTCCTCAATTATTGCATCGGCGGTCTCCTTGTCGGGGGAACAGCCGAGACGTGCGACTTCCGCTTCAAATTCACGGCGTATTTTCTCCCGGGATATCTGCACGAACGGTGCAAGATGTGCAAGACTTATGCTCTGCCCGCCGTACTGATTGGACGCAACCTGCGCTATTATCTGCGTTGCGATGTTGCAGGCAGTTGAGAAGCTGTGCGGCTTTTCGATGAGAGTTTCACTGATGACGGTGCCGTTCTGGAGCATATCCTCGAGATTTACGAGGTCGCAGTTATGCATATGCTGTGCGAAATAGTCCGTGTCATGGAAATGGATAATGCCCTGTTCATGCGCCTCCACGATATCCTGCGGCAGAAGCATTCTCTTTGTAAGGTCACGGCTGACCTCGCCTGCCATATAGTCCCTCTGGACGCTGTTGACGGTAGGGTTCTTATTGGAATTTTCCTGCTTTACCTCCTCATTGCTGCATTCGAGCAGGGTGAGGATCTTGTTGTCGGTAGTATTTGCCTTTCTGACGAGAGAACGTGTGTAGCGGTATCTTACATAGCGTCTCGCAAGCTCAAAAGCACCCTTTGCCATGAGCTGATTCTCTACCATATCCTGGATCTCCTCAACGGAGACGGCTCTGTTCATTTTGTTGCATTTATATTCAACGTAATCCGCAACGTCCTCGATCTCCTCTGCGGAGATAGCTCCCTGCTGGCAGGCAGCGTTTGCCTTTGCTACTGCGGCGGTTATCTTGGTCGAGTCGAACTGCTCTTCCGAACCGTTTCTTTTGATGATTTTCATTCCATGAACTCCCCCTTTGATACATCTGCTTTCTATTGTACAACAAACCTTTATAAACAGCTGTTGCATTTGCAACAATTTCGTGATATAATACAATATATATACTTTGGACGGAATTCCGACCACATTATGGAGTGATGCAAAATGAACCAAAGTCCCATATTCGGTACAGAAGGAACGCATATTTCCGACCTTATAAAGGGCTGTATGTCCCCTGTAAGCAGGAAATACGGCAGGGGAGATATCATCATGCATTCGGGCGATGAAAATGATGAGATAGGCTTTGTTGACAGCGGAACGGTCTGTCTTGTGAGCATCAGCCTTGACGGACAGAAAAGCATAATCGAATATTACTGTGAAAATGATATTTTCGGCGGGGTAATGTCACCTGTGTCCGATCTCTGCGGATATTATCTTACCGCAAAATCCAAATGCAGCATCACCTTTGTAAGCTACGCAAAGCTGATAGCCTGCTGCCGCAGATGCTGCGAAACACATATCGGGCTGATCGACAGATTTGCGGCATCAACAGTTCGGAAGGCAAACGTGCATATCGACATTTTAGGTCAGCGCAGCATACGCGGAAAGCTCGTGTATTTCTTTGACATGCTTATGAAGCAGAGCGGCTCAAAGCACATAAAGCTGCCGCTTTCGCTGACGGATCTTGCGGATTATCTGTCGGTTGACAGAAGTGCGATGATGCGTGAGATAAAAAGCATGAACGATGAAGGAATGATAAGCTCAAAGGGCCGAGATATCGTTATTCTGAAGTGAATGCACAAAAGGTCAGTTATCAGGATACAAAAAGTCATTGTAAATCTAATGCCGCTGTGCTATAATTATCAAAAAACAAGCGGAGGGAAAAGCTATGTCTAATCCTTATCTTCCTAAATGGGAATATATTCCTGACGGTGAGCCGAGAGTGTTCGGCGACCGTGTTTATGTTTACGGTTCTCATGACAATGCAGGCTCGGACAGCTTCTGCGATTACGTTCTGAAGTGCTGGAGCGCACCTGTTGACGACCTTTCCGACTGGACCTGCCACGGAGATATCTTCCATACCCGTGCTGACCGTGACCACGAAAGCGATGTGCCGTGGAGCGGTGAGAATACTCAGCTTTATGCGCCAGATGTTGTCGAGAAGGACGGAAAATATTATCTGTATGCATACATTATAAATGCAAAGGGCTGCGTTGCGGTGAGCGACCGCCCCGAGGGCCCGTTTGAACTGCTCTCTGCATATAAATACACCATTCCCGATGAGATATGCTGCAACGGCTGGTTCATTGACCCCGGAGTTTTTGTTGACGATGACGGAAGAACGTATATCTACTGCGGATTTCAGCGTTCGTTCATGGCTGAGATCAACAGCGATAATATGTATGAGGTGATCGACGGCAGCTGCATCGAGCATATCATACCATGCGAACCCAGGGAAGAAGGCGGCTTCACCGAAGATGGATCGCTTTTCTTCGAGGCTTGCTCAATGAGAAAGATCAACGGCATATACTATCTTATATATTCGCCGAAGATCGGAAGCCGTCTTGCTTATGCGACTTCCGACAAGCCGACAGGTCCGTTCACATACCGCGGATATATCATCGACAACGGAAAGGACTATCCCGGCGGAAACGATCACGGTTCACTTGTGTGCATAAAAGGTCAGTGGTATATTTTCTATCACCGCATGACAAACGGTACTGTAATGTCCCGCCGCGGCTGTGCTGAAAAGGTTGAGATACTGCCTGACGGAAGTATCCCCGAGGTTGAAATGACATCTCTCGGATTTGAGGATTCGCTTTCGCCGTACAATATCACTGACGCTGAGATCGCCTGCGTAATAAAGGGCGGGGCGATCGTTACAGAGAAAAATGTGTTTGAAAGAGTTGTTACAAACATCACTGACGGCTGCGTTCTCGGATACAAATATTTCGACTTCGGCGACGACTATTCCGGCAAAACCATGATTTTTTCCGCTCTTACAAACGGAATGGGCTGTGACAGCAGGCTGCATATCCTTATTGACGGCGATGACGGAGAAGAAATAGGTTCATGTGACATCGGCATAGGCGGCGGTGTTGTTTCCGTTCCCGTAAAATGTGTAACGGGTCGGCATTCGGTATTCTTTAAGGTCACTACGGATTACGGCGACGGCTGGACGGGTGAGTTCTTTAAGGGAAGAAACCTTTTTGAACTCAGATCGTTTGTGTTCATGAAATAAGCATTGCACAAAAGGTCAGTTTGTGGTATAATTGTTCCGAAAGGACGTGGCAATATGAAAATCGGATCTATCGGGTACAACTATTCGCATGACAAAGAGTTTGTCATGGACAGACCGAACGGAACGGGCTGTCCGCTCATTCTTCTTGTGAAAACGGACGCAGATTTCGAGATCGGCGGGGAAAAAAGGGCAGTCAGAAAGAATTCGTTCATCTGCTTTACGCCCGATATGCCGTGCAGATATCATTCGGCGGGCGATGTATACACGGACGACTGGATGTATCTTTCGATGGACAGCACTGATTTTGAGATGTTCGCAAAGCTGGGTATCCCTGTGAACGAGCCTGTTTATCTCGGAAATATCGAGGAGCTTTCGCAGATCGTACATATTCTGGCGTATGAGCATTATTCCGCGGAAGCAAATCACGAGGAGATTGAAAAGCGCTATCTTGAGATATTTGTGCTGAAGCTCGGCAGGGCGGTGCAGTCCATGTCGGCGGCAAGCCCCGAGCTTTTTGCGGAACGGAACTATAAGCTGACACAGCTCAGAACAGCGGTATTCACCATGCCCGAAACGATAGGAAGCGTTGACGAGATGGCAGAATATGTCGGCATGAGCCGCTCGGGATTTCAGCATCTATCCTCGAAAATGTTCTCTTAATCTGAAGCAACTTATTTTTTTCATGTTCCTTATCTTTAGGCAAAATTAGCACAATTTGTTAAATTTGTAGTCCACATATTTTCTTATGAATATAATAATTAGAGATAATGTTATGAAAAAAGTGATTCTTGCCCTCATGGCAGCCCTGATGGTTCTGCCGTTCAGCGTGGCGGCAAAAAAAAGAAAACCCGCTGACATCAATGTGATTTCCTACAACATCCGCGTGGGGACAGCCAAGGATGGCACCAATTCTTGGGAATACCGTTACCCGGCTTCCGCTATGATGATCATGGACCAGAAACCGGACATATTCGGACTCCAGGAAGCCATGGACTTCCAATTCAAGTACCTTGAGGAATATTGCCCCGACTACAAAGGCATCGGAGTAGGCCGCGAGGACGGAAAGCACAAAGGCGAGCACATGGCCATATTCTACAACAAGAAGACTGTCAAGCTGATCAAATGGGGAACGTTCTGGCTTTCGGAGACTCCGGAAAAGCCTTCCATGGGTTGGGACGCCGCATGCTTCCGCTCAGCCACATGGGCTTTGATGAAGGACAAGGACAGCGGAAAGAAGTTCTACTATGTGAACACGCATCTTGACCACGTCGGCTGGGAGGCCCGCAAGAACGGACTTCAACTGATCGTGGACAGGATCGCAAGCATCAATCCGGAGAACTACCCGATGATCCTCACAGGAGACTTCAACATGAAGATTGACCGGCCGGAATTCGATGACCTCAAGAAGGTCATGCAAAACGCGCGCGAGGTGGCCGTCAAGACAGACCATCACAACACCTACAACGGGTGGGGCAAGGCTCCGGCGGACGAGATCATCGACTACATCTGGTTCAAGGGATTCAGCAGCTGCACTGAATATCAAACCATCACAAAGCCGTATATGGAAAGGACCTTCGTTTCTGACCACTATCCTATCAAGGCCACACTAATTTTTTAATGCCAATCGTTCCGCAAGAACATGAATATATTCAAAATGAAGGAGTTGATCACTATCACCGTGGCCGCCGCGCTGGCGGTTCCGGTTTTTGCCCAGGGAGCCTTGAAGCAGGATTCTCCTGAGCGTCACGGGATGAATCCGGAGAAACTCGCCCAAGTTGACAGAGTCATCAACGAAGCGATAACGGCCAAAGAGATTCCCGGAGCCGTGCTCTCTGTCGTCAGGGGGAACGACATCGTTTATCTGGAGGCCTACGGCAACAAGTCCATGGTGCCGACGGTGGAGCCGATGACGACCGAAACGCTCTTCGACCTCGCCTCCGTCAGCAAATGCGTGGGCACGACGCTCGCCTTCATGCAGTTGATCGAGAACGGGTACGTACGCCTCACCGACAACGTGGACAGGTACATTCCCGACTTCAAGCCTTGGACCGACCCGGAAAGCGGCGAGACTGTGGACATCACGGTAAGGGATCTTCTGTCACACTCCTCCGGCTTGACACCTTACATCAACGCCGACACGTTCGTCAAGGAATATGGCGGAAACGACCCGGAAAAAATGGAGCAGTACATCGCCACCAAGGTCAAGAGAAACTTCCGTCCCGGCACCGATTTCATGTACAGCTGCCTGAACTTCGTCACCCTTCAGAGAATCCTCGAAAGAGTGACCGGAGAGAAGCTTTATGAATATGCCCAAAAACATGTCTTTGATGTACTCGGACTGAGGCATACCTGCTATTTCCCGTTGATCTACACTCCGGCGGTCAGCAATTCGGCCGAACTAGCCGGACTCTGCGCTCCGACCGAGGTCCAGGCTGACGGGAAGCCGCTCATCGCCCAGGTCCACGACCCGATGGCGCGCAGGATAATGGGCGGGAACTCCGGCAACGCCGGCGTGTTCTCCAACGCCGAGGATCTGTCTGTGGTCTGCGCCGCAGTCATGAACGGTGGTGTCCTCGTGGACAAAAAGGACAGGCCCCTGGAATCAACAAGAATACTCAGCCCTCTGACAATCAGGCTGATGACCACGATTCCGTCACAGAACGATCCATCCGTGGGACGGGTCCTCGGCTGGGACAAGAAGAGTTCGCACAGCGGTCCGCGCGGGGATCTATTCAATCCGGAGACCACGATCATGCACACCGGCTACACCGGAACCTCCATCGTGATCGATATGGAAAGCAAGACCGCTGTCATCCTGCTGACCCACAGGGTTCACCCTCAGGATAAAGGCGGCGTGGGCCGTCTCCGCGCCCTCGTGGCCAACATCGTGGCCGGCTCCATCATTCAGAACGACTGAATATGACCGTTCACCGTCTCATAGGATCACCGCTTGCCGCCATCATCTTTTTGGTGACGGCAGGCACTGTCTCCGCCCAGACCCAGAAAGAACTTCTGGATGAGTTGGACAGAACGATTGAGGAGGCGGAATCCTATGTCTCGGCAAAAGAGTTACGCATAAAGACCATCGAAAACACTCTCCACTCACGTGGAGTCTCTCCTGAAAGACAGTACCGGATCTACGGTGAACTGTTCGATGAGTATCAGCCTTTTAATTATGGCAAGGCAGTAGAGACTCTTGATAAACAGATGGAGATAGCCATGCTTCTTGGCGACAAGAGCAAGCTGAATGATGTCTATCTCAAGGAAGCGATGCTGAACACGGCCGCCGGAGAGTTTCTGGAGGCCAGGAATGATCTGGCGCGGGTTGACACGACCATATTCACAAAAGAGCAGGAAATCGCTTACTGCAATGTCCAGCAACGGTTCTGGTTCGATTATGACGAGAACCAGAAAGGTGCTGACAAATCCATGCTTAGAAAAGTGGCGTATTACCGTGAGCGCCTGCTTGCCTTGGCGGACCCTTCGAGCAGCCTGAGCCGTTATGTGACAGTACGCAAGTACATCGATGAGAAGTACTTCGCCCAGGCGGACTTCATCAACAGGCACTCGCTCTCAAGAATGGATCCCGCAAGCCACGACTATGCTAACCTGGCATATTTCCAGGCAAGGATCTGCGAGAGCCTCAACCGCCGGGAGGAGATGAAGAACTGGTTCATCCGCTCCGCTATGGCGGACATCAAGACCGCCACCAAGGACAATGCCTCGCTGTTCAGTTTGGCGGACGCCCTGTTCAAGGACGGAGACTACGCGAGGGCTTTCAAATATTCAAGTTTCTCCCTTGAGGACGCGATCGCCTTCGACGCCAAACTGCGCCAATGGCAGATCTCCGCGATTCTTCCAGCCGTGCAGAAAAGCTACACGGACATCCAGCAGACCCATCAGAAAAAGACAAGGAATATGCTTGTGGCGATGTATGTGCTGGTGTTCCTGCTTTTAGGCGGCTCATTCGCATTGTTCAGGCTCTACCGGCGACAGATAGAATACAGCCGGAGAATCTCCGAGATGAACAAGGAGATCAAACAGAGTTCCGACACCCTGGCCGATTTCAACAAACGGCTCAAGAAGATGAACCGCGAGCTCAAGGAAGCCAACGCGGCGAAAGAGGAATATATCGGGCTGTTCCTCAGCATGTGCTCGAACTACATCGACAAGATGAAGGCCTATCAAAGCGGAGTGCGTAAACTGGCCTTGGCCGGCAATCTGGACAAGTTGATCGCCGAGACATCCTCGCCAAACAATGTCGAGAAGGAATTGAAGGAATTCTACAACATGTTCGACCAGGCGTTCCTGAAACTTTACCCGAAATTCGTGGAGCAGTTCAACGGACTTCTCCGTGAGGATGCGAGAATCGAACTCAAAAAGGGCAAGCTGCTGAACACCGAACTGCGGATCTTCGCCCTGATCCGGCTCGGAATCACCCAGTCATCCGACATCGCCTCCATGCTCCGTTACTCAGTCAACACCATCTACAACTACAGGGCTCAGATCAAGAATTCCGCCATCGGAGACAGGGACGATTTTGAGGAGAGAATCAAGGAAATCGGGAATTAAGTGGATGTATAATCAGGTGTTTTCGTACCAAAACAGCCACTAAATCCACTTTTCCATGACTATACATTTTTGTATAAATCACTAATAATCAATAGCTAATTCCAAACTATCCTTTAACATACTTCCACTTAAAATATTTTAAAACGTTTAACAGCTTTTATAAAATCCACTATTTTCACCTTTTCTAAACTAAGAACATACTGATTAACAATTATTTAACTATTCAACAATTCTCTTCTCTCCCCTATTTTCCTCTGAGATTTTTTATTTCTGATTCTCCTTGATATTTTTGTGGTGGAAAACCGCATAAAAAGCGTTATTACTATTAACATTATAAATACAAACCACAGAAACAATGAACATCAAAAGTCTAAAACAGATCGTTTTGACAGTCATCTGTCTTCTTGGGATCGGATCCGCGACCGCATGGTCACAATCCATCCATGTAAAAGGTACCGTCCTTGACGAGAACGGTGCAGGTTTCATTGGAGCCGGGGTCGTTCAGAAAGGTACCACGAACGGTACTATGACCGATGCCAACGGTAACTTCGAGATCAATGTCCCGCAAGGTGCCATCCTCCAGTTCTCTTTCATCAGCTATGTTCCGCAGGAGCTTCCGGCCACGCAGAACATGAAGGTGACCCTCGTTCCTGACACACAGACCATCGAAGAGACGGTCGTGATCGGTTACGGCGTTCAGAAAAAGAGCGTTGTCACCGCCGCCATCTCCAGCATCACCGCCGATGACCTCAAGATCCAGTCCCAGACAAGGGTTGACAATATGCTCCAGGGTATGTCCTCCGGAGTGCTCGTCACCCAAGGATCCGGATCTCCTGACGCTGGAGCGCAGGTCAGAGTCAGAGGTGTCGGAACAATCCACAATTCTGACCCGCTTTATATAGTGGATGGTATGCCGGCCGGCAGCATCGACTTCATCAACCCTAACGACATCGAGCGCATCGAGGTTCTGAAGGATGCCGCCTCCGGAGCCGTCTATGGAGCCCGCGCGGCCAACGGTGTCATCCTTGTCACCACAAAGAAGGGCAAGGAAGGCAAGACGCACGTAAGCTACGACTTCTCCTACGGTCTCCAGAACCCTTGGAGGAAGCCTGCCGTCCTGAACGCCACTGAATATGCGATTATGATGAACGAGGGTATGCTCAACGATGGCAAGGCCCCGATCTATGACGATCCATATTCATTGGGAGAGGGAACGGACTGGGTTGACGCGATATTCGACAAGAACTCGCCTATCGTGAAGCACGATGTCAACGTGTCCGGTGGAAACGGAAAGGTTGACTACAGCATTTCCGGTGGCTACCTTTCCAACAAGGGTACGATCGGAGGAAGTTTCGGCCGCTCCTATTATAACAGGGTGACCCTCAGGGAGAATGTAGGCGTCGTGATCTTCGACAAGACCGAGGAGCGTAACTGGCTGAACAAGCTTACGTTCCGCAACCAAATCTCCTATGCGCACATCCGTTCCGCGTCCATCTCCACGAACTCCGAGTATGGATCGCCTCTCGGCTCAGCCCTCGGAATGTCCCCTCTGGATCCAATCTACGCCGACGCGCAGGCTGAGGAGAAGTACAAGACCCTCTATCCGGAAGGCTATCCTTACATCATAAGGAACTCCGCCGGTGTGCCTTACTTTATCGCGGACGCAGGCGTTTACAACGAGCAGGCGAACCCTATCGCTATGCTTGATATGCCGGGCGGACGCAGCAGCTCCGACAAGATCGTCGCCGGACTGAACACCGAGCTGAACCTCTTCGACGGACTCAAGTTCAGGAACTCCGTTTCTCTGGATCTCGCCTACGTTTATGGCCACAGCTACAGCAAGGAATATTTCCTCACATCCAAGTCCTACAAGTACGACACGATCACCGAGAAGGAAACCTACGACAAGGACGGCAACGTGAGCGTGACCGAAAAGATCAACTACGGCTCAAGCGCCTCACAGACAATGGATAGGTACTACACCTGGCAGGTCGAGAACGTCCTCGCCTACGACAAGACCTTCGGAAGGCACACGGTCAACGCCGTGCTCGGACAGTCAGCCCTGCGCAGCACTTCCGCCAACCTCGGCGCGAGCGCTAACGGTCTGATGTACCCTTACGACACCTGGAAGATCACCGTGAACAACACCCTCGGAAAGCAGGAGAACGGTGACCGCAACGGATGGGGCAGTTGGAACTCAATCCCTTACAGCCTTATCTCCTACTTCGGCCGTGTCTCCTACAACTTCGACGAGCGCTATATGGCCGAGGTTACCGTAAGACGTGACGCGTCCAGTCGCTTCGGTCCAAGCAACAAATGGGGAACATTCCCTTCATTCAGTTTGGGTTGGAACGCCAAGAACGAGAGCTTCCTCAAGAATATTCATTGGCTCTCGACCGCCAAGCTCCGTGGCTCGTGGGGTATCAACGGTAACGACAACATCGGAGACTTCACCTATGCGGTATATTCAAGCTCAGGCAACAACTATGTGTTCGGAGCTGGCGGAAACGGCTCCGAGATGATCTCCACGGGAGTCAAGCCAAGCGGACTCGCCAATCCTAACGTGAAGTGGGAGCAGTCCATCCAGACCGACCTTGGTGTTGACCTCGGATTCTTCGGCAACAAGCTGACAGCCACGATCGACTACTATAATAAGAAGACCTCCGGAATGCTTCTGTCAATGCCGGTTCCTGCCTACGCCGGAGACTCGGCTCCTACAGGAAACCTCGGAGATATGGTCAACAGCGGTGTCGAGATCGACCTTGGCTACAGGGGATACATCAGCGACTTCAACTACGGAGTCAAGCTGAACGCCTCCTACAACCACAATGAGCTGACCTACCTTGGCGATGACGCCACCTTCATCGGATGCTCCAGCCACAAGCTCGGAACCCTGACCAGAGGCGAGGTTGGAAAGCCGTTCCCGTTCTTCTACGGATGGAAGACCGACGGAGTGTTCCAGAACGCCGCCGAAGTCGCTGCCTACACCAATTCGGAAGGAGCGCTTCTGCAACCTAACGCACAGGCCGGAGACTTCCGCTTCGTGGATGTCAACGGTGACGGTGTCATCAACGACGACGACCGCACAAAGATCGGCAAGGGAATTCCTGACTGGACCCTCGGCCTTTCACTCAACCTCGAATGGAAGGGATTCGATTTCAGCATGTTGCTTCAGGGACAGTTCGGAGTCCAGGCGTTCAACGTCTCACGCCGTACCGACCTCTACTACATCAACCTGCCTAAGAATATTCTCAACAGGTGGACCGGAGAGGGCACCACAAACAGCTACCCACGTTTCGCCTTCAGTTCAGCCAACGAGAATTACAGGGCCTCAGACTACTGGGTTGAGGACGCTTCCTTCGTAAGGGCAAGGAACATGCAGTTCGGCTACACCCTTCCTGCCAAACTGACCAAGCACGTGGCGATCTCCAGACTGAGACTCTACGTCCAGGCCGAGAACCTCTTCACCCTCACCAAGTACACGGGATGCGATCCTGAAGTGACGGGAGGTAACTCAGGCTACGGCACGGAGGTAGGTATCGACCGTGGTGTCTATCCGCAGAACAGAACATTCACATTCGGTGTAAATGTCAACTTCTAAAATGAGATTCGAGATGAAAAAGATATTTTTCGCGCTTTGCGCCCTTTCAATCCTGGCCGTTTCTTCCTGCTCCGAGGACTTTGTCACTCCGGAACACAACGCATCCGAGCCGATGGATGAATATTTCAACACGGAAGCCCGTATGTTCCAAGGACTTACAGCGGCGTATGATCCGCTTGAGTGGTACGACTATTTCTACCAGTACGATGCCCTGCACCTTGTCTATGACATTATGGGCGACGACATCAACGCCGGCGGCTCCAACGAGGGCGACCAGCCGATCCTTGTGAAGACACACTTCTACACAGCGACTTCGACCGATGTCTGCAACCAGATGTGGACAATCTCATATTCAGGAATCAACCGTTGCTGCGTGGTCCTGGAGAATGTGGACAATGTTCCAGGGATGAGCGATGAGACCAAGGCTCTCTACAAGGCAGAGGCCACCGTGCTCAAGGCGTTCTATTATAACGTCCTGTGGAAGCTTTGGGGAAATGTTCCTTACTACGATGAGAACCTGAAGTCCCCTTATTTCACCGAGCAGCTCGGTCACGACGCCGTTTATGAGAAGATCGTCACCAACCTTGAGAACGTGTTCGAGATGAACGTCCTTCCTATGAAGGCTTCAGCCGGCAATGAGGGGCGTGTGACCCTTGCGATGGCTTATATGCTTTACACAGAGGCGGTTCTGTACCAGAACGATGAGTCAAGATACCAGAAAGCCCTCGGGTTTATGAAAGAGATCAAGCAGTCCGGCAACTACCGTCTGGTCGATGACTTCGCCGGAATCTGGACCGAGTCAGGCGAATGGTGCGCCGAGTCCATCTGGGAAATCAACTACATCTCAGAGGGTGGCGTGCGCTCTTGGGACGCGCCTATCGCTACCGGTGGCAACATATTCTCAGTCCTGACCGGAATTCCTTCACTCAAAGGAAGTTCCGACTTCATTGAAGGCTGGGGATTCGGCACTGTACGCAAGGCCGCTTACGATATGTACGATGAGACCGACATCCGCCGCGACGGTGGAATCCTCAACTTCGAGAAATACGCCGAGGAATCCGGAGCGTCCTACACCCCACGCTGGGAAGACAGCGGTTATTTCCTTCTCAAGTACATCGCCCGCGCCAACGGCAACCACGGCTACCTTGGTGACCCGAATATGAACCACGGCAACAATGAAAGGGTTTACCGCTACGCCGAGACCCTCCTCAACGCCGCCGAGCTCTCAGTCCTCCTTGGCCAGGATCCTTCTGAATATCTCAAGGAGATCCGTGACCGCGCGAAATGCCAGGACACCGGACTCACCCGCGATGACATCATCCAGGAGCGCCACAAGGAGTTTGTCGGAGAAGGCAAGCGTTACTGGGACCTCGTCCGCACCGGAATGGCCGCGTCAGTCCTCAAGGCTTCCAACCACGAGTTCCGCCAGAACGACTGGACCGAGTCCAAGAAATACTGGCCGATCCCTCAGACCGAGCTTGACAAGGATCCTAACCTCGTACAGAACAACTACTAATCTTGAATGAATATGAAGACAACATTGAAATATATCGCATTGTCGATGTCCGCCGCCCTTATGGCAGCCTGCTCGCCGGACTACATCACTCCGGATCAGGCGAAGCTTCCGCAAGCCGCTGACTTTGACGTGCAGGTGGAGGTGAACCAGGAGACCAACTACGTCACCTTCAATATGAACAACAACGGCATCGTGCCTGTCTGGATTGTCGGCACCACAGATCCGATCGACAACGCGAACGGCTCGAAAGTGACCGGCAAGAACTACGCCTACACCGGGAACGGACTCCTGCTCCGTTTCCGTGACGAGGGAAAGCACACCGTCGAGGTCAAGGCCTACAACGCCCACGGAATCTCGGTCGGCTCGCAGATGGTGGAGTTCACGTTGAACAACACCTACCGTGATCCGTTCGACCCTGCTCCTTACATCAAGGCGCTCAGCGACGGCTCCACCAAGACTTGGGAGTGGAACCACACTGTGGCCGGGCACTTCGGATGCGGTCCGTTCGGCGGAACCGGAACCGAATGGTGGAGCGCCGGAGCAGAGGAGAAGAAGGACTGGAGTCTGTACGACGACAAGATCACCTTCGGGGCTGACGGATCTTACGTTTACGATCCGGGTGACGGCCAGCTTTACGTCAACGCCAATTCCGGAGTCAAGTCTGAATATGCGACCGGAGAGGATTACCTCGTTCCTTGGGAGAAGACCACTGCGACATATTCAGTGGAAAGCAGTTGGAACGACGCCGGTGTGGAGGAAATCTATATCACCCTTCCTAAGGGGACTCCGATGTCCTATGTGGCTGACCAGACAGAGCTTGACGATCCTCGTTACCTCGTCTTGGAGAGCAAGCCTGCGGATATGAAGAAATGCCTCAAGCTTGTGGCCAACCTCAAGACCTCAGGCAATCCGGACGGTATCGCTTGGCATTACGAGTTTGTCAAGGAAGGATCCGCCGGAGGAGATGTCACCGATCCTCTCTACGGCAAGACCAGCAAGACCTGGATGCTTGATTCAGAGGCCAACGGACACATCGGATGCGGTCCCGACCAATCCAACCCTGCGGGATGGTGGGCGGCCGGTCCTAACGAGAAGGCCGGATTCGGTCTCTACGATGATGAGATCACCTTCTACGCTGACGGCAAGTACGTCTTCAACCCTGGCGCTGACGGCAAGATCTACATCAACAAGGATGTCACCGCAATCGGCTCTGGAACGACCCAGAGCGAGGACTACGACATCGACTGGACCGTTCAGGAATCCACCTACACACTTAACGGGGACGTTCTCACCTTCCCTGAAGGAGTCGTGATCGGTTATGTGGCGAACAACGAGTCAGTTACGAACCCGACCTACGTCATCACCGAGAACACAGAGGACAAGCTCGTCATCGTGGCGAACTTCAGCGGAATCTCCTGGCAGTACATCTACAAGCCGAAACCGGATGTGTTCGACGTTGACGGCCCGGGAAACTTCTGGAAGAGCGCAAGCGTAAGTATGACCTACTGGTACTCCCCTTCCGACTGGTCAGGCGGACTGAATCCAGAGACCGAGACTCTTGAGAACAACGGACTTAAAGTCGTCATCCCTGAGGGAATCGGCGGAAACGAATGGCAAGGCCAGACCGTGTTCCACACGAACATCCCGATGTCGGCGTCCAAGACCTACGACTTCTGCGTGACCGTGGAGGCTGACCAGGACATCCCTGCGATGACATTCAAGCTCGCGTGGGAAGGCAACGACAATGATCACGCGGCGTTCTATGTCAATGATTTCACGGTCGAGGCAGGCGAACCAGCTACCTTCAAGATGGAAAGTGTCGTGCCTGACGTTGACTACGACAAAGTCGTTCTCTTCGTTGACCTTGGCAGATGCACAGCCGGAACGACAGTCACATTGACTAAGATCTGCATGCAGGAGCATAAATAGTTTTGCGGATATATTCATTTCTGAATGAAACGTTTATTGCAATATTTAGCGTTCGGGTTGCTGTCGCTTTCGGCGGCGGCAGCCCTTTCATCTTCGTCTTGCGGAGGAGCTTCATCCAATGATCCCGAAGTGGTTCCGGAACTCTCCACCGACAAGGAAGAACTGGCCGCTTCATACGAGGCCACTGAACTGACTGTCAACGTGACGGCCAACTGCGAATGGGGCGTGTCCTCCGGAGCTACCGACTGGTGTACGGTTTCCCCGAGCGGCGGGCTGTCCGGCAGCTCGACCGTAAAGGTTTCTCTCACAGAGAACTTCACGAGAGATGCCCGTGAGACCGTTCTGACCTTCCGCTTCGGTTCGGCAAGAAAGACCGTGAATGTGAAGCAGGAATGCAAGGAGGACGGAGTGAACATTCCGGCCGGCTACAAACTGGTCTGGCAGGACGAGTTCAACACAAGCGGCTCATCCACACCTGATTCCGACAAATGGTGGTACGAGACCGGAAGCAGTGGTTGGGGCAACAACGAGCTTCAGAACTATGTCGCTGACGGGATGTACAATGGCGTGAAGATCGCTGAGGTGTCAGATGGTACGCTCAAGATCACGGCCCAGAAGATCGGAGGCAAGGTCCAGTCTGTCAGGATGAACACCAAGGAATCCTGGACCTATGGCTATTTCGAGGCGCGGCTCAAACTCCCTAAGGGGAAGGGCACCTGGCCGGCGTTCTGGATGATGCCGAAGAACTATCATTCGTGGCCTGCGGACGGCGAGATCGACATTATGGAAGAGGTTGGCTACAATCCTGAATATGTCTCCTCAAGCATCCATTGCACGGCCTACAACCATCCTAAGAACACTCAGAAAACCCACGAGTTCCTTCTCAAGGGCGCGCAGTCAGAGTTCCATACCTACGCTCTGGAATGGACAGCCGAAAAGATGGACTTCATCTTTGACGGAGAGGTCCACCTGACGTTCAAGAATGACGGTAAGGGCAACTACGACACCTGGCCGTTCAACAATCCGTTCTACCTCAAGCTGAATCTGGCCTGGGGCGGCAACTGGGGCGGAGCGATGGGCGTTGATGAAAGCTGTCTGCCAGCCACTTACGAGATTGACTACGTGAGAGTGTTCCAAAAACAATAGCAAGATGAAGACCTTGTCCAGACTCTCACTTATGTTCCTTGTTCTCCTTACCGTCTTTTCCTGCGGCAAGGAGAGTAAGGAGTCCGTGGCCGAGTTCCACTCCATCACTCCGGTTCAGTCCTCTGTCACAATGGATGACGACGGCAACGCCACCGTGGAGTTTATGGTGGACGAGCCGGGATATTCATTCAACTACAATGTCGGCAGTCCGGACTGCGCCGTGTCGCTGAGGCGTCAGGACGGAAGCGAGTCTGACATATTCAGAATTACAGGGATTTCGCCGACGGAGAGTGAGGGAACATATTCAGTGACAATCGCTGATCTTGGGGTCAGCGGCGACTGTGAGGAGAGCGTCCGGTTCGCGATGAGGCTGCCGCAGGGCACGATGGTATATTCCAAGCCGTTCATAATCAAGAGCAATGACTTCGACGGCAGGATAAAGGTCCGGACAGGGCTTCCGGTGGTTTACGTTGACACGGAAGACGAGAAGGAGGTCGTGTCCAAGGAGGACTATCTGAAAGCGGTCTTCAAGATAAACGGGATGGGCAGATTTGGTGATCTGGAAGAGGTGCCGTGCTCCGTCCGTGGACGTGGAAACACCACTTGGACCTGGCCCAAGAAGCCTTATCTGATCAAGTTTGACAAGAAGCAGTCCATCTTCGGGCTGCCTAAGCACAAACGGTGGATCCTTCTGGCCAACTTTATGGACAGGACACTGATGCGCAACCTGATAGCCTACAAAGTGGGTTCGATGACTTCGCTGGACTGGACTCCGCACTGCCAGAGCGTGGAACTCGTGATGAACGGGAAGCACGTCGGCAACTATCTGCTGATCGAGCAGATCCGTGCGGACAGCAACCGTGTGCCTTGCGAGGACGGATTCCTTCTGGAATGCGACTTCCACTACGACAATGAGATCCAATGGATCCAGACTCCAGGAAAGTGCATGCAGATGCAGGACGGCATCCCTTTCGGAATAAAGTACCCGGATTACGACGATGGCCTCACCGGCCTGATGCTCAGCGAAATCAAGGAATATGTCAGGACGGTTTCCGAGGTGATCTACGGCGAGAACTTCAAGGACGATTCTGAGGGCTATGCCAAATATCTGGATGTCAAGTCATTCATTGACTACTGGATAGTTTTCGAGGTGATGATCAACCACGAGCTTGGCAACCCGGGAAGCGTGTTCCTGCACAAGAGTGCGGACGGGAAACTGACCGCCGGACCGATCTGGGATTTCGACTGGGGTGTGCTTTCCTACAATGTTTCCCCACAGGCCAGAAACGGTCTGGTAAACAGGGATTCCTTCTGGTACGCAAGGCTGTTCGATGATCCTGATTTCAAGGCCGCGGTCAAGTCCCGGTGGAACGAACTGCTTCCTCAGCTGAAGACGATTCCGGCCTACATCGATGAGATGGAGAAGACGCTTCAGACCTCGGCTGAGCTGAATTTCAGGATGTGGGATCCTTCCGAAGACGCGTCACAGAACGGTGGCGTGATTGTCAACGGGGACGAGAGAATGAGCTACAACGCCGCTGTGGCGAGATTGAAAAAGATTTACGAAGAAAGATTGGAAATAATAAGCAAGAATCTGTAAATGAGAATATTCAAATACCTTATGACTGCGGCGGCCGCCCTTGCGATCTGCGGTTGCTCCGAGAAAGACGAAACCGAAAAGAAAATCGACGACCTTCTTTCGCGGATGACCCTGCACGAAAAGATCGGACAGATGAACCAGCTTTCCGGTGGAGACTGGCTGACCGAGGCCGCCGAGAAAGGCGAGGTCGGATCCATCCTCAACTGTGTGGATCCGGCGGAGATCAACAGGATCCAGAAAGCCGCTGTCGAAAGAAGCCGGCTGGGAATTCCGATCCTTGTCAGCAGGGATGTCATCCACGGCTTCAAGACCATATTCCCGATTCCGCTTGGACTCGCGGCCACTTTTGATCCGGAATTGGTTGAGAGTGGCGCCCGTGTGGCAGCCGTCGAGGCCGCTTCCTGCGGAGTGAGATGGACATTCTCGCCGATGCTGGACATCTCAAGGGATCCACGCTGGGGCAGGATCGCCGAGAGTTCCGGAGAGGATCCGTACCTTGACGCCGTAATGGGCGCCGCTATGGTTCGTGGCTATCAAGGCAATGGGGATTCAACCTCCATTGCCGCCTGCCTCAAGCATTTTGTAGGCTACGGGGCGACCGAAGGAGGCCGTGACTACAACACAGTCGAACTCTCCGAAAGGACTTTGCGCAATGTTTATTTCCCTGCGTTCCAGGCAGGTGTGGACGCCGGTGCGATGACCCTGATGACTTCGTTCAACACCATCGATGGAGTCCCTTCCACAGGCAACAAATGGCTGCTTCAGGATGTATTGAGAGGAGAATGGGGATTCGACGGAATGATCGTGACCGACTGGAACTCTTCCGGCGAGATGATCATGCACGGATTCGCCAAGGATCTAAAGGACGCCACCGATCTGGCCGTCAACGCCGGAGTAGAGATGGATATGATGTCCTACGGCTACATATCCTTCATCGAGGAACTGGTCAAAGAAAAGAAAATCAGCGAGAAACAAATCGATGACGCTGTCAGAGACATCCTTCGCCTGAAGTTCCGCCTCGGGCTGTTCGACAATCCTTACGTCAACGAGGAGGGTTCAAAAGATGTTCTCTATGCCCCGTCACATCTGGAGGCCGCCAAGCAGAGCGCCATTGAATCAGCCATCCTTCTGAAGAACGATAACGCTCTTCCTTTGAAGGATGCCAAGACTCTGCTCGTGACCGGTCCTCTGGCCGACGCTCCTTACGAACAGATGGGCACTTGGGCCTTTGACGGGGACGAGACTCATTCCGTCACCCCTCTGGCAGCTCTCAAAAAGGATTACAACGTGATCTACGAACCGGGGACCGCCTTCAGCCGCGACAGAAGCATTGCAGGAATCGCCAAGGCAAAGGCCGCCGCGTCAAGGGCAGACGCCATCGTGGTGTTCGCCGGAGAAGAGGCGATCCTATCAGGCGAGGCACACTGCCTGTCCGACCTGAATCTCCAAGGTGCTCAGAGTGAGCTGATAGCGGCGATGAGGCAGACCGGCAAAAAGGTCATCGTGGTCGTGATGGCCGGCAGACCTCTGACCATCGGCCGCGACCTGGAGAACTGTGACGCGATGCTTTATTCGTTCCATCCCGGCACTATGGGCGGTGAGGCGATCGCCGACCTCCTGAGCGGAAAGGCCGTTCCGTCCGGAAAGACCCCTGTCACGTTCCTCAAGACCGTCGGACAGGCACCGATGTACTACAACCACCTCAACACCGGCCGTCCGAACACCGGCACCGAGACCCTCCTTATGGACCTTCCTCTCAAAGCCGGCCAAACCTCCAACGGCTGCACCTCCTACTACCTCGACAGCGGCTACGGCCCGCTCTTCCCGTTCGGCTACGGCCTGAGCTACACCACCTTTGAATATTCCGACATAGCTCTCGACAGCCGTGAATATACCGCCGCCGACACGATCAAGGTCAAATTCACCCTGAAGAACAGCGGAGAATATGCCGGCATTGAGGTCGCACAGCTCTACGTTCGTGACCTCGTCGGATCCATCGCCCGCCCTGTCAAGGAACTCAAAGGTTTCCAAAGGGTTACGTTGAACGCCGGCGAATCAAAGGTCGTAGATTTCTCGCTTCCTGTCTCCGCCCTCGCCTTCTGGAACATCAACAATGAATATATTGTCGAGCCCGGTGATTTCCAACTCTGGGTAGCCACCGACTCCGCCTCCGGCGAGCCTGTCGGATTCACTGTCAGATAGTCTGGAATCTATAGGTTTCTCAGGCAAATAGTCATGTCATTTAGATTATGTCTTTGTTGGCCAATTACCACAAAGACATAATCTAATTCTTATCACCCACGGCACTAAAACCGGAATAATCGCATAGAATCTGTTTTGAGTTGTTTGAAATGTTCTTTGATGTGAAAAATCTTCAAAAACAGCTTCTTAGTCCTGTCTCAAAGTCTCAATCCTCTCCGGAGACAGCCCTGTGGCAATCCCGATCTGTTCAACCGGGATGCCTAACGACAGCATAGACTTAGCGACTTTCTCTATACCCTTCTCTACGCCTTCCGCCGTGCCTTGCTCGACACCGGCCTTAAAGCCTTTGCGGTAGCCCTGCTGCTCGGCACCTTTGATGTACGGGCGCATCTCTTTTTCTGTCATCATATCGCTGAAATAGTTGTCAATCTCCTGGTCGTCAAGGCCGCTGACACGCATCGCCCGCTCCAACCTCACAAACTCAGCGTCTTTCTCCGACCTCGACTTCGCAAATATAGCGAAATTTCTGAATATCCGGCACCATGCTGCCACAGGACTGTCATATTCATCAGTGTAGCGCATTATCCTCGGCAACTCCAACAGATAGAACGACATCCGGTCTCCGAACGGCTCGGCCGTCTCGATCTCACGCAGTCTGTAATGGTACAGGATCTTTCCCTCCGGCGAGTTCGGATGCTCGTCCTCGTAGTTCATAATACAAATGACCTTGACGGGCGCAAGGACATATTCCTCATCCCCGCGCTTCACCTGTCTGGTCACCAGCCTTGAGCCGTAGAAGAGCAGACGGTCGCGCTGGTCGAAACGCGAAGCCTTCTGCATCTCGACCAGAATCGTCCCGCCCGGCGTCCGGCAAAGAAGGTCGAAGAGTATCCTCTTGTCCTGCGGAGATATCTCCGTCAGTTCCGTGTTCCGGAACTCAACCGACATGATGTCCTCCTCAAGGATGTCATTGAGGAGCCGGACAAGCAATTCCGGGTGGTTCTGGAACAGATACTTGAACGCCCAGTCGCAGGTCAGGTCAAGATACTCCGGCGTGGCGAGCCGCTGTGCGTAGGAATCCTTCTCCTCGTCGGTCATCCCGATGAACCGCCCGTCGTTCTCAATCAGCCTACGGCAGTGGCGGTAGCGTTTAAGGTACTGCTCCTCCTCCGATGCGGCGACCGGGCAGTCAGTGGCTTCCTCCGCGGCTTTACAACCTGTGGTCTCCTTGTTAATAACCTCCACCTGTTCAATGGCATGTTGGCCATTCAAGTCTCGTCCGACAATCTCGTGGTCCATTGCCTCACGTTCAATGATGCCCTGTTCAAAGGCCCCCCTGATCAATGGACCGCTGTTCAATGGTCTCTTGGTTAATGGTAGTATGGTCATCGGCCTTCCGCCTGACGGCCTCGTTTCTCTCTGAAGTCTCCATAGTTGAAGTGAATCATGTCTGTTTGTCAAAATGTCCCGCGATTCCTCCCGGAACACGACCGCAAGTTAGGCATTCCTAATGAAAGGAAACAGAAAGAAACACATTCAATTCATAAAAAACAGAAATATTTTCGGTGATACCCCCGAAGAAACCACTACTTGAGGCTTCTTTGACACGGCAGCCACCTTCGGCAAAGTGCTTTAGCGTCACCGTTGGCCTTTAGGCACTCCAAAAACCCTCCGGCAACGCATTGAGCCATATTCGTTTCCCAAGAGTGTTCCGCAACACTCTTGAGAGACGTTCTAGCCCGAAAACGTTGCCCAAGCGCCACCTCCCCCGAAAGATCACCGAGAAATATTAGACTCTCGACATCATCAAGGCTCCTCTATTCCTCGTTTCGATGAATCGGAGGTGCTTCGTTGAGGACGTTAGAGTCATTCAAATTACTGGTTAACCCTCGTCGTATGTCCCGATTTTAAGCCGTGGCGGATAAATGCCACAAATGACAACCCTACCCCTTACCCAAAACATTCCAAAACGGCACCCTCCCTAAGTATGCCATGCCACTTCACAGCAATAAGATTCCTAAACACATACGTGAGAGTCTTATTATTCCCGACAAAGCGCATTTTTATCATAAAATGATTATCATAAAATGATAAAATGTCATATTTACAATGTAAGACATTATAACTTTGATAGATACATCAATCACGACAGGGTACGCCGGAGTCCAATTTTTTTTGCGGCAGGGTCAAAGGGACAAGCGGAGTATCAGATCAGTTCGCGGACTATCTCGTCGGAGGTGAAGAGGCGGGATTCGGGGATGCGGATGCTGCCGCCTTGCTTCTCAAGGGCACCTTCACTCAAAAGGGAATGAATGACCGCGCTGTCGGC